>Ga0256405_10006052_pt1 | contig 19891 bp, 16 predicted proteins | sample RumenRJG_02DNA_FD_189096 | JGI IMG/M metagenome (GOLD analysis project Ga0256405, IMG submission 189096) | Bovine rumen microbial communities from Lethbridge, Alberta, Canada - RJG_02 | ecosystem: Host-associated > Mammals > Digestive system > Stomach > Rumen | place: Canada: Alberta... | reverse complement strand
AACTGAACCTCATCAAAAATGATAAGTGACTTGCGTTCATGGAGTCTCACTTTGTAGTGCTGACTCAGATAGAGAAAAAGCGTGTCAAGGTCTTCCAGATAAAGGTCAAACCAGTCTCTGACCATCTTGGGAGCCTTGTTGAAATCGATGAGGATATATGACTCATACTCATTCTTGGCGAACTCCTCTACGATATAGCTCTTTCCGATGCGTCGCGCTCCCTCTATGAGAAGTGCCACTTCACCATTCCTTTTCTCCTTCCAATCAAGAAGTTGCTGATATATTTTACGCTTCATAACAATGCGTTTTACACCTTTTTAAGATTTCCTGTCTGTTATATTTACACCTTTTTGAGATTTTCTGCGATGTAAATATACACCTTTTTGAGATTTTCTGCAAGTTTTTTGTTGAAAAACTATAAAAAAGGACTGTTTTTCAGTCGATTTTATGCGTAATTTTGTTGTTTGGCTTAATTTCGCTTGGTCATTTGGCTTAATTGCGTTTGGTCATTTGGTGTAATTCCGTTTGGTCATTTGGCATATTTGTATTCGGTCATTTGTGGCGATTATATTCGGTTATTAGTAACCTCCAGATTATAGTCTGTTGCTTGAAACCGCCTATTATGTCCCAAATTCTGCGTAAACAATGCGTAAACATTTTATTTCAGTTAGGGGTATTTTATAATATTCAGAGAAAATCGCATTTTTATAAAACGCTGATATTCAGAACACTTTCAGGACAACGGAATATCATGGAATATCACTTTGCGATACTCATAATCTGGAGGTCCCAGGTTCAAGCCCTGGCTGGTCCACGCTAAAAATCAAGGAGTTACATCAAAAATGTAGCTCCTTTTTCTTTGCTTTGCGAACAATTTGCGAACAAAATTGCATTTCGCGAACACCAATATAATCTTTCTGCAATAATTGATTCACTCATTTTGTTCGCAAATCCCATTATTTTTGTTCGCAAACCATTTTTCGGCATATTATTCAGTAATATCAGTAATACGAGTAAGCACCTTTTTTATCAAGGTTTTTTTCTGATGGAACTCCTTATTACTCTTTCTCTCTAATAACAACCCAATGACCTGCACTTGTATTGCCTTCACGTACTAATACACCCATCTTCTGCATAGCTGCAACGTCACGTTTGATAGTCCTTTCCGTTAGTGACAAAACTAGTGACATTTCTTTAACGGAAATACGCGGATTGTTTAGCATCATTTTGCTGATTTCCTTTTGTCTGTCAGTAAGTTGGACTGGTGACAAACTAGTGACATTACTGGTGACATCTTTGGTGACATCACCTCCGACATTTGTCATCTGCATAAACTTCGTTCGCTCTATCGTTACCTGTACGCCACCGCAGAAATTCTCCACCTTGGGCATGGGCATACCAACCTTCTCAAACCCTTCACGGATTTTCTTGAAGCCACGCCCCCATGTGTCGATGAAGCCTGCCTTGAACATTGTGCCAGCGATGTTTCTGTTTCGCGGCTTAGAAGAATGTTTGCCATACAGCACTGTCTCGTCATATCCGCCAGGCAGTTCTCCCTCGTTCCAGACTTCGATGTGGTCATTATATACGTGCATCTGTATATCTGGTCCTGTGTAGTCCTTATGTGCCAGAGCATTGTATAGTATTTCTCGCATGGCTTCCTTGGGTATCTCCAGCGTCTCATAACGCTGCATTCCTTCAAAGCGTACGGGTGATACAAGATATTTAGCTTGTAGAGCCTCCATCACACGGTCGGCCATCTGAATAATGTTGCCCTCTATGACATCCTGAAACATCAGGTCAGCTTCATCCTTGCCAAATCTGCCAATTTTGAATACGGCACTTGGGAAGAACTTCTGGGGATTCTTGCCAAACAGAAGAACGGCTGCATTTTTCAAGTTGCCATTTTCATCAAGCAATCCAAGACTTTCAAGCACATCTTTTGTAGAAGCGTCTCGTTCACTCTCTGGAATACGCTGTGCCTCTATGCCTTTCTTCAGGAAATAGTCTATGGCTTTGCGGTCAATATCCTCCAATGTGGCGCGATCGTTAGTGATATCATCCCAGGAACGCCCCATTTTCTTCAAAAGGAACTGCTGCAAGGCTACACCATTAAGTTCTTGCATGGTACTACCGCTACGATAGTAGTACTTACCCTTATAGCTGATGGCAACATTGCTCGTTTCAACAATCAGTTCAATGAATCCAAACCATCCTGTTCATTGAGGTTTACGTCAACTACCAGTCCCATGTAGTTGACCACCTTATTTGGAATGTCCTCCAGCAGACCTTGATGAGAACAATTGTTGTCATTATTAGAATGGTAGCAAGTAACACCTATAGTTATGACCTTAGGAACAAATCCTCCCACGAACTTTGCAAGAGAATAGTGGAAAGTGGTTTACTTGAAGAAGTACCTTTGCCTATAGTATAATACCATTATTAACCCCTTCATGACCAACAAATTAAATGGAGAGCCTGCCTTTTGATGAAAAGTTTGTGTTAAACCTACCGAATTTGAAGCAAGATGGAATGATTGTCGCAAAAACTTCTTATCTTTGCAGCATGAAATTCAAAATTGTGTAAAATGACGTAATAGTTTAACAAGACATATCATCAGAAGAAGTGTTTTACTTCTTGCATATGACATTCGGAAAATCGCCAGTTAGAAGAATGTGTCCCAATAGCAAGTTAGTGAAATGCTTGTACCTACGGGTGCAGGCTTTCCTTATTTGTGGGACAAAGGTGTTTGGCGATACCTCCGAATGTGCAGATACAGGATTGTTTGCACCTTTTCTTTTTGTGTGTCGCAAAACAAAATGGGCAATGAGTAATTTTAGAAAATGGGAATTATCATATTTTTGTGGGATATATGGAAGAGTTATCCCTCATTATCTGCCTGATGGAAAGCATTTCGTTTCCTTCCATTGCAGTAATCGTGATGGGGATACGCCAACAATTAAGGTTGATGATTCTCTTGGTGAGATGAGGTTTGTTGACCTTTTTGGCTATAACAAAAGCATTGTACAGATAGGAGATGAATATGTTTTGTGTTCAAATGAAAGGGCAGATGCCTTGGAGCAAGAACACAGAGAAACAGAAACTTCCCACAATACAATAACCCGTGCAATGCAAGACACTTCATATAAAGCATACGAAAAGTGTACAACTTATGACATAAAAATGGAATCTTTGTTTTTCAGTCCTATGATGTTGCAAAGTAGATATAGTTTAATCTGTAAGGATGATTGTTTATATCCCACATGTCCTTTTTACTCAAAATGGGCAATTGACAATCGTGCTTATCAGCATAAAAACGACTATGATGAATGGATAGTAGAAGCATATAAACAGCTGAAATGAAGCATAAATATGAATGCAATAGAGTTAATAGTTGCTCTAATCCTTGGCTCATTTGTAGCCATCCCACTTTTTCTCCTAATTGCAGGATTTGTTAAGAATAATATAGATAAGGGAGAAAAAGAAAGTACTGGTATTGTAGGGTGGATAATAGCTATTCTGATAGCCTGTGCCATTTTCTATGCACTATTCTTTGCAGGTAGCGACTTTAACCATTTTAGACATACTTAAACATGAAGGCATTAGACTATTTATTAGCGAACTATCAGCGCGAAAAGTACATAAACAGCCTTGTGGAAAGGACTGCCTTAAGAGCATTGGTACATACCCTTAACAAAGAAGAATTGTTGATACTTCAAAAGAAATTGAAGCGTGGTTCTTCCAAATGGAGCGTTGGCAAAGGACTTTATGAGGAAGCAATTAAAGTCTTGGGCAAGATACAGCCACATAGGAATGAAAGCATTTCTGCCCTCTTGAAAGTCTTTACTGAAAAACAGAATGGCAAGGTTGCAGTAGCAAGGGCAGAACTACGAGATAGATTTGGCAAGCAATCATTTCTGACACAACGAAAGATACTGAAAGCGATGCTCAATGCTTCAAAACAAGATAGGATTTGGGCATATAATCGGTTGAACTATTGTTGGGACAATTTCTTCTTAGAGGATGTACAAGCCTTATGGGAGCAATATCACGAAAAAGAATGTGGTGCCGTGATTATAAAGCACTTCCCTGTGGAATATGTATATGATAACCTGTCCGCATTAGATATACGTGGCAACTACACTAATCTTTGCATCAAGTTAATACATCACCCAAAGTTCCAGATAGATAAGAAGAGGCTGAAAGAAGCACCTGTATTTTATGGTAGCCCCGAAGTGGAATATCTCTACATCTTAGCGAAATCAAAAAGTAAGATAGAAAAAGGAGAAGCCACACACACATTATTTAATCAGATGGCAGTATTTATCAATACACACGACACTCCACCCAAATATTTGGGAAATAGGTCATATAACTTAGAACAACAGATAGAAGAAATGTGTGTTTCCACCAAACATTTCGATTTTGTATCTGGCATCCTCTGGTGCATGGGTGAACTCGGATTGGTTGATGAACTGATTGCTTTTGAAGAATGGGACAACATGGTTAGAATAAAGTTCTTGGGAAGTGAGGAACTGCAATATATGGGGAATGCCTATTCTTCTGAAGAAGAAAAGGAGTTGTGGCACCTCTTTCTTCAAACTATTACAGAATGTTTGCCGACAGAATATCAGCAGTTGGTTCAAGTGAAGTATTCCTCAACCCCAAAGCCAACAAAGGAGGATTTGCTTAACAACAACCCTGCTCTTAATTCTCTTGTGGAGAAACTTGGGTTAGAAATCGTATAAGCCTATTCGTGATTCTTATTCACACTCTTCAAGACCCTTAATCATTCACGAAATATGTATGCACTTCTTGATTTTTATTTAGGGAAAGTGCATACAGGAAATTTGAATAATTGAAAAACTAATCAAAACAAAGTAATAAAATGGAAAAAGCAAAGTAAAACCATGATGCAGAGTAAGCGACTGATTATCTCTGCACAAGATGAAAGTTGGTCAGATGTTGGTCTCTGACCATTAAGTGAGTTAATTAACAGACTTACATACAAGGATATAAGTGAGTGCTAATCAGAGTCTCATAATCTGGAGGTCCTAGGTTCAAGCCCTGGCTGGTCCACATAAAAAAGCACTTGCGAGTTTTTGCAAGTGCTTTTTCTATGTCTGCGTAAACAATGCGTAAACAAACTGTTTCAGTCCCCGCTTTTGTGTCATAGATAGTCACGGAGTCTCTGTGGAACTAACCAATGAATAAAAGAAAAATAAAATGCCATAACGATTTACATCGCCATGGCACAATCCTTAAAGAAGTTGTAATCATTTTTTCTTTTGACCTTTACAATCGCTTCGATTGCTTCTGACATGAGCAGGCACATGAATGGTTTTGCCATTCTGGACTCGATCATATTCAGGAATGCGATTGAACTTACGGCCATCACTATCTTTTGCCATAATCATTATTGCCCGTCCCGTGGCGGGGATTCCTAAGTGGCTGCATGTTTCAGGCAACCGTTATACATTTCGACTTTATCCTCTCTGATATTTAACCCCTTGCTCATCAAGGAATTTTTTAATAACATCCACATGTACGCACCTACCCAGATGCAAGAACGGATAATTTGATACCTTCTTTTTTTTGCTATCTATCATGATTTCTCTGTTTATCTGATCAAAACCAAGGGGGAGTGAAACTGTAGATGACTGCAAGCCACATATAACTCCTTGCTTGTCAAACAGCGGTCCTCCACTCTGCCCTTTCAACCCCGGAGTACTCAACTCCAAGCCTGTTATCTGCCCGTTTTCAGCGACATGTCTTGTTATTATGCCATCAATAGGGAATAGCGGCGAGTTGGGATTGCCCGTTGTCGTCCATTCAATATCATCTGTAATAGAATTATACTGGAAATTAGTAAACTCAGAATATGGAAATCCCAATCTGCAAAGGGACAATCCTTGTTTTAAATCTGTGGAATTATCCTTGAATACAGGGAAGCTATTACAAAACAGTTGATTAAAGCCCTCAAACTTAACAAGAGCTAAATCAGCGTAACTACATTCAATAACATTAATTGATGTGAAAGAATCAACGACATTATCAAAGGAGTTTTTTATTTGAATAGTACAAGGATTACTTTTAGAGTACCCATATTTCTGCTCAAGCATGGCAATAGCCTTTCTTTTCTTATTGGCAGACATAGTAGGTAGTCCTGCAAAATCAGCCTTAAATTGAGCATATTTGTTGTTAATTACATCTGCAGGTTTGATAAGTCCATCTGTCACATGTTTGCATGTCAACAACCAGCCTTGGTCATTAATGATAATACATGTGGAACATCCAGGCAAAACTTCGTTACTGCCATAATCACGAAGAATCGAACGAATCGGTCTTGTATAATTTGTTGCTATTTCTATACCTTTTACAAACATATTATGATAAAAATTGAAGATTAATTAAACGGCTCTGCAGCCTACCTTAATAAGGTAAGCTGCAGAGTGACATCTTAAAGATTCGATGGAACGGGAACAAGATCCCAGAACACATCAAACTCATCCGTTCTCTGATTACAAGCTTTGCAGAGTGGGGTAATATACCAACTCTTGTCACTGCTGTTTACTTTCTGAACGTGAGCACCAACCAAATCACTGTTACTACATCCACTGGCACCACAAGTATATTTTTTTGTACCTGTCTGTTTCTCCCAATAATCCAACCATGACGAATAACCATTGGGCGCAGCAAATCTGCTTGATCCTGATACATTCTTTACCCTTGTCATGAGTGCCTCCTTTCTGCCTTAATAATTGAACATTCTGTTTTAAAAAGTAAATTTTGCTTCATAAGCCTTGGGGACGTTCAACCGGTCCTACCCGGGGTCTTAGTATGAACTCCGGGTGCAAAGGTACCTAAAATATTTTGTTTCTGCAAACTTTGCGAAGTAAATTTACGCACGGAGTGCTATTTTTATGACCAAATTAACCAACTTCGGCATTAAATGAGTAAAAAAATGTCCCCAGTACTACGTTATTCTGTTTTAATTGGAAGTGTTAAAAGATGTTCTAGTTGCGAAATATAACTACGCAAAATGCTCCTATTTAAAATAAAATCATTAACTTTGTACTCAAAATATATAAATAATGTATATATCACGATCATGTTAGAATCATTAACGCTTAAAAATTTCTTATCCTTCCGTGATGAGACGATATTTGATTTCACGGCTACGACCGAGAAGCCAAAGGTCGGTTATGAGCATATTGATTGGTATACTCCGCTGAACAAGAAAAAAATACTGAAAACAATTTTTCTGTTCGGCAATAATGGAGCCGGAAAATCTAATTTTCTTAATGCTCTGACCATATTACGAATGTTCATCCTCAATAGGAGGGAGAGCAAATCATCAGCAAATGAGAAATTGCCATCCATGCAATTTAGGTTTGAAAGTAAATGCCGCCATATGCCATCACATATTTCGGTCGTATTCCATATAAACAAGATCAGATATACTTATGTTATAGAATGGGATAGCAAAATTATTCATTCTGAAATTCTGAAGAAACAATCTGGCAGAAAAGGAAATGAACTTGTCTTTGAACGTTCTTTCGATGCCGAACATGATGTTGTTAAGATTGTTTTCCCTGACAAAAGCAAATTGTCTGACGACACAAAACGCGTCATCCGTGAGAATGTCATCCGCAACACTACTGTCATCTCGGTCTATGACAACAAAAACTTCGAAGCTGTCGACATTGCCGCCGTACACAGGTATTTTGAAGCCCCCCTACATTTCTACGGACTTGAAGACGAACGGCTTGAACTTTGCTCCATGCTTACAAGAAGAGCCAACGCTGAACAAATCCATGATTTGCTCATTCAGATGCTCAACTGTGTAGGTTCAAACATTCAAGACTACAAAGTAGATACAACTCGCAGAAGGCTTGACCCTGGATTTGCAGAATTCCTACGCAAGAGCCTTCAGCCTGAAGAGTTCAACGAGCGTTACCCTGACGGCATGGAGTCGGTTCAATATCTTCGCTTTGCTCACTATAACAATGATAAAGAAAGCGACACGAATGACCCGTATATTTGGCTGACGGAAGGGGAAGAGTCGCACGGCACGCTCAACATGATTCGTCTGATGATAATCCTCATTGACGCTGCCAATGCAAACGCAATCGCCACAATTGATGAGTGCGCCATGGGCATTCACCAAGAAACCTTCAATCGCATTATCCAGTTTTATCTGTCTATTAGTACAGGCTCACAAGTATTCCTTGCTACACAAGCATTGCCAGTCCTTGACATGGAGGGATTTCGCAGAGACACCGCACGGTTCTTTGACAAGGACTTTGAGACTGGCGTTTCGCACGTGGAGTCCATCAACCTTCGTAAATTTCACGCCAACAAAAATATATATAAGAATTACGTTGACCATGCTTTTGGTGGTAAGCCTACCATTCCGAGCAACGACGAATGGATAACTCGCTTACGCACTTTCCATAAAATGATTGCTGGTGAAGAAATCGCCAAACTACAGGAGGTAGAAGTTAACGACCAATAACCACGTTAGGATGCAAGAAAAGATCGTTCTAGAGGTGAAAGAGTTTTTCAAATATATGGTCAACGAAAAGGAAGCCGAACTTTCATCCAGATGATGACTTTGCAGACTACACCAGCAATGAGAACAAGACTCCAACCTTCACGGAGAAAGAAGTGTTTCTGTACAATCGCCTGATGGAGGAATCGTTTGATGCGTGTGAGGAAACTAAAGCAAATGTCTATGAGATTGGCTTTGACGTTCTTCGTCCTGCTATTGGTCTGGAAAATAAATGAATTGAAAATGACTAAGAAGAAATATAAGGGAATAGATCTGTTTTGTGGAATAGGCGGTTTCCGTCTTGCAATGGAAGACAATAATGTAATGTGTGTGTTCTCATCTGATAATGATAAGTTCGCACAAGAAACTTATCAAGCAAATTTTGGTGAAATTCCAGAAGGTGACATAAAGAAAATTGAAGCCAAGGACATTCCTCCATTTGATATTCTTGCGGCAGGATTTCCATGCCAACCATTCAGTTATGCAGGTGAAAAACAAGGATTTAACGATGAGATAAGAGGAACATTGTTCTTTGATATTTGCAGAATCCTTGAGTATCACAAGCCGCCCATGGTGTTTTTAGAGAATGTAAAAGGCTTAAAATCTCATGAGAAAGGAAAGACATTAAACATTATAATTGAGAAATTAGAAGAATTGGGGTACTTCCCCCATTGGACTATTCTTTCTTCTCTTGATTATGGCTTACCCCAAAAGAGGGAGCGATGGTATTGTGTAGCCTTCCGTAAAGAAATTGATTTCTCATGGCCAAAACCTATTGGCGGTCAACCTACTTTAAGAGATATCGTGGATTTGAATGACAATAACCCATCGTTAAGACTCCCTCAATTCGAGTTAGATAGGATTGATTATCATTTCTCTGTTGCAAAACCTGGTGATAGAGTTAAGCATGATAATTCAAAATACGAACCCCATACGAAAAAAGGCAAGTATGGTATATACTCTTTTCAGAAGCCTGATGGATCTCTGCGTTTTCATGTTGGTGATGTAGCCAAGACCCAGATACAAGAAGCATTTTATTCATGCCTTGATACCTATGCATCAACAATAATTGCCAACAGGACACCGAAGTTGTGGGATATTCGAAGAAAGCTCTCAGTCTTAGAAGCAAAAAGATTACAAGGCTTTCCTGATGATTTCAAGTTCCCGGTCTCTGATGCCCAAGCATATCATCAATTGGGTAATTCTGTAAGTGTACCCATTATTAAACTTATAATGAAAGAAATGATTCGAACTTACGATAAAAACAAATAGCGATGAAATACTTTTCAATTGAAACTGTTGTAAATGCCTACAAAGGATTTCAAGATTGCATGACAAACAAGTCGTGGGGATATTTAGCCATATTAAAAGGATGCAAAAGTAGCATTTGTCCCTCTGTTCCATTCGAGGTGGATATGGATATGGTATCAAATTTTCTTGAAAACATCTTCAATCTTTCACAAATAAAGAAAAAATATGAAAGTGGACGTACCTTATATGTTGTATTCTCCAACAAATGGGATCATTACTTCAACTATCAGGGTAAATACTCTCCTAACCTTTTTGATATAATTGTTTGGGCGTATCGCAGAAAGGCATTTAACGATGATATCACCAAGGAAAAACTATTCCAACTCTTTTCTGATGAGTTTCATATTCCTATTGGTGTAATTTCAGGCTGTTTTAATGTAGAGCCCAAAGAAATTCTTTTTGTTAACACGTTATATTCCGAGTCCGACTTAAAGACAAAGCTGAATCAAGTCGGAGTAAATGTTTCAAGTAATAATATCGATGCAAAGAAAGCAAGTGTTGTTGCTTCTCCTGGTGAAATTAGTAGAGGTCCCTTTGTACAAACATTATATGCAGGATTGGATATAACGGACTATGTTTTAATTTTACAGTCTGATTACTATTCGCTTTATGGAGAAAGGAAAAACATTTCATACAATGATAATGAGGATACCAAAATCCTCCAGCAAATCTTTTATGGTGCCCCCGGAACAGGAAAAAGTCATAAGATAAAGGATGACGTGGATGTAAAGGCGGCAGAAGAAAAGAATCTGGTATTCCGCACGACCTTCCATCCTGACAGCGACTACTCGACATTTGTGGGGGCATACAAACCTACCACGACAAAGAGGGCTGTCCGTAATGTGGCAGGTGACATAGTTAAAGATACGAACAAAGAAGATGTGTATGAAGATTGCATCACCTATTCGTTCATCCCCCAAGCCTTCCTGCAAGCCTACGCGGCAGCATGGAACAATCCTGACGACAAAGTGTTCCTTGTCATCGAGGAAATCAACCGAGGTAACTGCGCACAGATATTCGGGGACCTGTTCCAACTGCTTGACAGAGACGACGATGGGGAATCGGAATACCCAATCATGGCAGACAAAGACATTGCCAAATACCTGAATGGGAATGACGAGAAGGGACGGCCTGTGCTGACTAACAAAGACGGCATCAAGGACGGCAAGTTGCGCCTGCCCAAGAACCTGCACATCTGGGCCACGATGAATACCAGCGATCAAAGCCTTTTCCCCATCGACTCCGCTTTCAAGCGCCGTTGGGACTGGGTGTATATGCCTATTGCTGATGCAAAGAAGAACTACGTCATTGAGATTGACAACGACCAATACGACTGGTGGAGCTTCCTGGAGGCTATCAACGCTATCATAGAGAGCACCACCCACTCGGAAGACAAGAAATTAGGCTACTTCTTTGCAAAAGCCAAAGATGGTAGAATCTCTGTAGAGACATTCGTGAGCAAGGTCATCTTCTATCTGTGGAACGATGTCTTCAAGGACAACGAGACAAACCACAAAGCGTTCAAGGACAACGATGGAGAACTGCTGCCTTTCCGTAAGTTCTTCCACCACGACGGAACGGTGGACACCAACATGGTCATCAAATTCCTACAGGATCTGGAGGTATATCCTTTTGAAACTTCCGACGATGGCACAGCAATAGTATCCGACACCACTCCCAACACCAAGCGTCAGCGGGATAAGTCGAGATACCGCGTAAACGGCACAGACAACCTGAACAAAGCCCAAATGACCCGTGAGGCGTTCAAACTATACATTGAGGCTCACCCCGATGCAGACGCACAGACAATAGCCCAGGCATGGAACGGATTGGGGCTGAAGGACTATGTGCGCCACCTGGTAGAGACCGAAGCGGAATACAATGCACGCACCAAAGACTCCACCGACAACAACAAGAGGGCAACGGAGTTTGAACTCCCTAATGGCGAGAAGATATATCTTTCTACACAGTTCGGCATAGGAAACATAGGCAAGTTTATGGATGCAGTGAACAATGCTGGATGGAATATTAGAATAGAGAACCAACCCTGACGAAGAATGAAAGTCCTGATAGAAGGATATTACTACGACCCTGCTGTCTTGGAGCGTGAGCAGGTGACGGACGGACTGATAGAGTATCACCGGCGCCCGAGCGACGGTTTCGTGTGTTACAACTATGTCGGTCATGTCTATTCTCCCATGCTGAAGGACTACATTTTCTTCCTGCCCAAGGTGGTGCTGGAGGAAAAAGGTACGGAGGGCGTTGACGATGACAGGGTGTTTGGCGAGAAGCCCGAGGACATCATCTGCGTGAGCGAGAAGGACGGCAAGATGAATGCTGCACAGCGCGGTTTTGTATGCGAACTGGCAGTATGGGTGTACCGCGCACTGATGATTTACCGTGAGACCCACCCCGACCAGAACATCCTGTTGGAACGTAACATCGCTCAGATAGGCAACCGACGACAACGGCTGAGCGACACGCTGCTGGACATCATTCTGGAACTGATACGTTTCAATCGAGAAAATCAGGACTACGTGCTGTTTGTGCTGAAGAGCATTCACTCAGGCTATAACAAAATCAACTGGAGGCGCACCATCGCCCACTCGCAAGCCATCGTGCAGGACGGAGTGCCTGTCTATCTGCGACCCGTCAACAAGAAAAAGCAAGTCAACTTCAACGAAGAACTGTTCATCATCTACTTTTCTATACTGAACTACATCTCGAGCCACTACGGATTCCGCGTGAATATCAATATGGGATTCGAGTTGATAACGGGTTCCAAGTTCAGGCATTACCTTGACGGATATGGGCGAGTGCGTATGCGCCAGATACGATATAAATACTTCTCCGACAAGGCTTTGCGCCTATGGGAACTCTGCTATGCCTTCTTTGACAAGTCGCATGCCATCAATGTGCGTGACGACCAGAAAGAATATCTGCTGGCGCAGAACTTCAACATCGTCTTTGAGGCCATCATCGACGAACTGGTGGGGAGCAAGGACATTCCATCGGGACTTAAGGAACAGAAAGACGGCAAACGGGTGGACCACATGTTCACCTTTGCCGACCTGGTGTACCCCGGTGCCATGCAGAAGCAGGTGCAAAAGGAGATATATTATATAGGTGACAGCAAATACTATAAGATTGGTTCGACTGTAGGTGACGAATCCGTGTACAAACAGTACACTTATGCAAGAAATGTGATTCAGTGGAACCTTGACCTCTTCCTCTCAGGCGATGAAGCGAAGAAACAGAAGGATAATCCCAAGAACATCTGGCTGCGCGACGAGGTGACGGAAGGCTACAACATCATCCCCAACTTTTTTATATCTGCTTTCGTTGACAAGAATCTGAGCTTTGAAAACGATAATCTGAAGAAAAGAGGAACGGTGTTCAACGCCCGACAGTTTGAAAACCGCCTGTTTGACAGAGACACACTGATAATCACTCACTACGATGTGAATTTCCTCTACGTTCTTTCACTCTATGCCCGCAACAATGCATTCTCCAAGGCATCATGGAAGGTGCAGGTCAGGGAGTTGTTCCGCAAAAACATACAGGAAGAACTGAATAGCAGTTATTCGTTTTACGCAATTACAGCCCGTGAAGGGGTCAATGCAGAGCAGTTTATGCAGCAGAACTTCCAGCAACTGCTGGGTAAAGTATATACCCCTTATGGCGACGCAGGTATGCAGAGTTACTATTCTGTCGCTTTGGACAATGGCGAACGCTTTACCGACGAAAACGAGCGGACGCTTTCTCTACTGGCCCCTTACTTCTATATGACGAAATGTCCCATCGGGGTCAGTCCTGAAACGCTTCTGCCAAAAGTGGAGCAAGAGGCAAAGAGTACTCCTGTCCCAGCTTCGCTCCTCACTTTGCATTATGTACAACGCTACTTGAAAGACAATTTCCTCATCGGATGCTACAAGGACGAGGCCCAATTGAACTGGATATTGGGTGCCAACGACAAGGGTACGAACCTGTACAACGTGAGGATATTCACTAAAGGACTGAAGCGTGCAGGTACGATGAAGCGCAGCCAACTGGAACAAGGCGGAATCAAGTTTGTCATTCTCTATCAGCTTGGCGAAGACTATAAGAACGAATACCGCATATTCCACGTACACCACCACGCGGTAATGTCAGAAGAACGTATGCGTCAAGCCCTCTACCCCAACCCACAAGGCAACTATTTCTGCTTTGTGTTCGACGAAGAAGTTTCTATCAATCCGGATGTCAATATAGCAAAAATTCTGGCCGAATACCGTCTTGATACGGAAAGCGAATTCCCAGAAGGTGCTCCGATTGTTGTAACGGGAGAGCAACTGATGGAATATCAAATATAGTTCATTTCCTATATGACTGACAAACTCACACCAATACAACGACACAAGAATATGGTGGCTATCAAGTCGAAGGACACTAAGCCTGAAATGGTAGTACGTCGCTACTTATGGGGGCATGGTTTCCGCTATCGGCTGAATCATCCTAGGTTGCCAGGGAAACCAGACATTGTGATGCGGAAGTACAGAACATGCATCTTTGTGAATGGGTGCTTTTGGCATGGGCATGAGGGATGTCGTTATTACACTATACCAAAAACCAATACAGAGTTTTGGGTCAACAAAGTAAAGCGGAACAAGGAACGGGATTTGAAGGTTCAACACGAACTTGCCGCTATGGGCTGGCATTCTATCACCATTTGGGAATGCGAGTTGAAACCAGTCAAAAGAGAAGACACATTAGAATCGCTGGCATATACACTCAATAAAATTTTTCTGCAAGATAGGATTGTCAAGCAGTATGAGATACCAGAAGAAGAGCCAATGATGGCAGCGGAGGACGTTCCTGACAATTACAATAAATAGAAGAATAGAAATACAATTATCATATATATGGCAAAAGATTTAACGACATCAGCTATAGAGCGCCAGAATGTTCTGAATAATAGTCTGGCAATACCTCGTATCCAAAGCGCATTGGACATAGAAGCCTATCATTTTGAAGGAAAGTATTATCTTACCAAACAAATGGTAGCTGATTTCTATGAAGTGGATGTTAGGACGATAGAACGATATTTAGAGACAAACAAAGAAGAACTTGAAAGGAATGGTTACTTTTTATGTAGGGGTAAGCGCCTGAAAAAGTTTAAGTTACAATTTGCTCCCGACATAAATGTCGGGAGCAAAACAGTATCTTTATCTCTTTTCGATTTTCGCGCATTTTTGAACATAGGTATGCTGCTCGCTGAAAGTGAGAAAGCCAAACGAATTCGTAGTCTCATCCTGGATATTGTCATATCTACCATTAATGAGAAAGCTGGTGGTGGAACAAAATATATCAACTGGCGCGATAGGGATTTTCTTCCTGCAGCGATTCAGGAAGAGAATTACAGAAAAAATTTAACTGCACCGATTAACGATTATGTAGATGGGCATCCGACTTATAAATATGCTTCTATTACGGATATGATTTATAAGGCAGTGTTTCATGAAAATGCAAAACAATATAAGGAATTATTAAAACTAGAACCCAAGGATAATGCCAAGGCGACAATGTATGCAGAGGTTCTTCGTGTTATCAGTTCTTTTGAGAATGGAGTTGGAAGTGCCATTCGTGACCTGTCTGTTAGGCTGCATAGAAAAATAAGCATACCAGAGGTTAAGGCACTAATCAATGAACAAGCAGAGAGTCCTGCCATGTCCCCATTCTTGTATGACGCTCGTCAGAAGATGGCTTCCTTAGATCTTGGGCTTCGTGATGTCTATCATGATGGTATTGCGGGATATTTGCGAGCTGTTTCTCCTGAAGAATTCGAAAGATTCATCGGCTCAGATTCTGTAGATTTAGAAAAACTTCTGGATAACGATGAAAACAAACATGTTCTTGAACGTCTAAAAAAATAAAGGCAATGGAGGATTTCATTTATCTTAGCTTTGAAGATGTTCTTGGATATTACCGGGAAACCATTGAGCAAAGTGGTGGTGGAATGTCTGGTATACGAGAACGAGCCGAAATAGAAAAGGTTCTTGATTTCGTACAAAACGATTTATACTACCCGACCTTAGAAGAGAAATTGACGTATATGGTGTTTGCTTTCTGCACGGGTCATTATTTTGCGGATGGAAATAAGCGTATATCACTGGTGATAGGTGCTCATTTCCTTATCAAAAATAAAAGAGGTTGGGCAGGTTTTCATTTCCTGCCTTACATGGAAGCATATATCTGGCATGTAGCAGCAGGGAATATAGATAAGGAACTTCTCGCAAAAATCATTTATTCGGTCATCAATCGAGAAGAACTTGACGAAGGTACCAAGCTGGAAGTTATCCACGCAATGGAAAAAAGTCCCCTGTTCTCCGAGAAAGTCGATGAGTAGAAACGTTATTTATGATGCCGACAAAGAGTGGTACCCCAAATGATACCCAATGTATTACCCAAGAGAAAGGGTTTGATGATGGGATAGAGCTATGCGACCACACCTCAGAAAATTAGCCTTCATGTCGGCAACATATACCAAGAATAGGAACTGAGTGAAGACAGAACTCGAAAGATTTTCTTTCTAGTTCGTCAAGAATGTAAACGTCAGGGAGTTATTCTATAATAGCATAGTGGTCGATTGGAAAAGCCGCGCGAGTTTGCCCCCCCGAGGGCAAAGCGTTGAGAAAATGTGAAATAGCAGAAGGGAGTGTTATAATAACACCCCCTCTTGATGCCCACATGTAAACCCTATCAGTTTTAGTCTTCGTGCTGTTCCTGTTTGTCAATTCTCTGATCCGAGGTGGTGATTTGCCACCCCAGCTTACCGTCTTCATCTACATTTGTGTTACAATGTCTCGGTAGACCAAAACTGATGCTATATTTTGGTCCTCCACATGCTCTATCCAATTCCCCAACCAGTATTCTTCTTTGTTCCATCCCAGTTGGTAAGTTCACTTGTGGAACCGCCACCGCCGACACCGATACTACCTCTGCCACCAGCGGCAAGGAGTAGATTCGCCATCAAGTCTTTGGAGACTGCTGATGCTCACTATATGCCTTGTTGCCTGAACGTACAGCCTCAGACTCGGCTTTGCCAACTCGCTCCTGTAGTTCTTTGATTTCTGCATCCTTCTTGTCCCGAAGCCGGGTGATGGCATTCTCATCTATCGACGCTATCCGTTTTTTGAGGCCATCGTTTTCTTCAGTCAATCGGGCATTTCCCTTTTGCAGTTGGTGTGTCTTGTGAAGCGATTGTCATTCCAGGTTCAAGCCCTGGCTGGTCTACACTAAAAATCAAGCACTTGCGAGTTTTTGCAAGTGCTTTTTTTGTTTTAAAATCGTCGCTTAAGTTTTGTTGGAAAAACACCACGGAGTTTTTTATTCTAAACCAAAGATATTTTTAAAAAACACTGTGGTTTTTTTTCTTTGTTGCTCAATGCTTGGGAGTTACTCTAATATTACTTGATATTCAGGATAATACGTTTGTATGCTTTGAGGAATAGGAAGCCTTGTTCGGTGATTTCGCAAATGAGGTGAAGGGTCTGTCCTGAAGCATCGGAAGGAATGTGGATTGTGGCAACGGAACTGTCTGGATTGTCGATGATTACTTCTCCAGTTCCAATCTCTGGCTGCTGCCACCATAGGAAATCAAGGACACTGTTTTCGGGATCGTAGGATGCAGAAGCGTCAAGACGAATGGTGTCACCGGCTTTGACATTAAGTAATAATGGTGACGTGCCTTTGTGATTGTTTACTATGATTACGGGGTTGTGATTCCCCTTGCCATCGTTTGCCCACTGCATACGTGAGATAAAATTAAACAGCTCGTCTTTGTAGAATCGTTGCTTGTAACCTATGCTGATGCTGCGTGTAGGTTCCAGCCAACTGGTCCACGCCGTAGTAAGGGAATCAGGGCATATACCATATTGGTGATAGCCTGCCCAACCTGCCTGTGAGGGGTCTTCTGGGTCATTCAGACCGTTTGGCAAGAGGTAGAGAAAACTTGGTGTATCGCCTTCTACGCCCCATTTGTAATTAGGATATTCCTTACCCAAAGCACCGTTGATTTGTATATAATTCCTGTGCCAGTTCCAGTTGCTTTTACCCAGTTCGCACTGCTCCTGCCACGTGCCTTCATCCCAGATAAACTGCAAGTCATCCTTAAACTCCTGGCGCAGCCACATGTGTGAGCTGTAGGCACGGTTCATACGCATGCTGTACTGCATATCCTGATCTGTGATTGTATATAGTCGGAACTTGCGTACGAATCGCTTAAGCTCATCAGCCGAACGGGTTTGCTTAACTCGCCAAATCGCTTGCGCCAAAGTGTTTGCGCCTCCCCATGCTGCTACATAGATTGGACGTGGATCGTCTTCGTCAGCCAGACGTATCAACAAATCGCTGCCAGGTGAGTCGTTGTTCTCTCCGACAGACTTGATTCCTCCGTGAATACTTCCCATCACTGCACGACTTCTGAGATATGCTGCACTTGGCCAGTAGCCTATGTGCTGTTGCCCGCTTTCTTCGTCGATGGACAGGAAAGAGTTCTGCGAGGAACGCTTCATGAGGTTCTTAACATCATTCTCGTAGGCGTTTATCACACGATGCAGGTAGTCTGCCCACTCGGCAGGGTAGGGGTCGCAGTTCCAACCGACAGAAGTTATAAGAGCTTCAATCTCGAACATATCTGCATAAACCATGAGGTGAACCATCGATTCCATGTCGTCTGGTTCGATGTCTGCTGGTGCTATGTCGGTACATACTACCAGTCGTGGCTTCAGTTCGGCATCCTGAGCATTTGTCTTGATTGCAATGCCTGACAGCAGGAACAACGCAGTCAATGTTTTTCTAATTATATTCATTCTAAATCAGAACGTAGCGGTTTTATTTCAACCGATGGTAAAGGGGACGGAATTTTGGGTAAATGGAACATCCCTCACCAAGTGAGTCAAGAAACTTCTTGCCTTGCGACTGACTCAGTTCTTTATCGTCGAGTGCATAGGTATGAACCATTTCATCTTTGTCGAAATCCCATTCCTGATGATCATCAAACTCGTGGATAGGCTTGCTGTCTTTCAGTACTGTGTAATGTGTTTCGAAGCAACCGGTGCCGCAACTGCCTGCCGTACCTACGGCATTACGACGGAAGGCAAGGCTGATCTTGTAGTATGTGCAGGCAATCATGTTGATTTTGCCTTCAGCCATGGAGAAGATTGCCTGTGTGTCTTCGCTTTCGTCGGCAAGCCAGAGTTCGGGTTCTTCATCTCCGTCAAAGTCGTAGAGCATGTAGTTGGTGAAGATTACCTCTTCGTTATACATATTATAGTATTCACGTGAGAAAGCATTCTTTTTCTCAAACTTCACTTTGCTGAACTGCAGGTTCATGCCGTCCCATTCGTACACGTGCTGAATGTATGTGTACCAGTTCGTGAAGTATTCCTGCACAACGAGGTCCTCGCCTGAACATGGCAGCTGATAGGTGAGGGCAAGTCCGATCGGACCTTTCGGATGGTCATACGAAGGTTTGAAGCGTGTGACTTCGTTCTGTTCAGGAGTGAGGGTCTTCTTTGCAGGATCGTAGTCGTAGAAAAGGATTATCTGGTGAACGGCCATTCCTCTCAGTCGCTGGAACATATATGCGAAGAGGCTGTGTCCGTTTGTGCGTTTCCAGACACGAGCGGAAAACGATTCGCCGTCGTCACCGAGTTCGTAGGCTGCTACATAGCCGTTGTCTTTGTCAACATTGGTGTTGTATTCGTCACCTTCTTCGTTGTGAACTGGATTCTTCAGCAGAAAAGTCGCAGGTTGTGTGTGCCAAACTTTGTTGAACGCTGTAACCAGTGTGAGGATCTTGTCGTTCTTCACACCTGTAATTGTTTTCTTTGTCCAACCCTCACGAATCTGATCGATGTCGGTAAACTCCTGTGCAACTGCCGCAGAGCAGATGCAACAGATTGCAAGAATAGATAAAATCTTTTTCATGTAGACGTGTTATTTTGTTAAGATGCTGCAAAAGTAGGAATTTTATTTCAGATTATA
>Ga0256405_10006051_pt1 | contig 19892 bp, 3 predicted proteins | sample RumenRJG_02DNA_FD_189096 | JGI IMG/M metagenome (GOLD analysis project Ga0256405, IMG submission 189096) | Bovine rumen microbial communities from Lethbridge, Alberta, Canada - RJG_02 | ecosystem: Host-associated > Mammals > Digestive system > Stomach > Rumen | place: Canada: Alberta | collected... | reverse complement strand
GAACTGATAAGATTCCCCTTTGTAAAGTAAGGCGGAAAACAGAAAACGCCTGTACCCTGTGTAAACAGGATACAAGCGTTCCATAGTTTTATTTCATCTTGCCGCCCGGTTTTACTACTTTAATCTGATCCGCTTTTGCATTCTTCCCGGAAGAAGCAGCCGATCCGGATTTTTTCCCGTCCCTGATCAGGTCGTGCCGTTCATAATAAACTACCCGGCCTTCATCGGCTTTAATGTCGTCCTCCAGGTCCTTCCCTGCCGAGACGGCTCCCAGGTACCAGACGGTTCCGTTCCCTGTCAGGGTGCTGACGCGGCCTCCGGCGTTCAGATCGCCGCCGTACAGGATATCGCCCGCTCCCAAACGGGCAATAATGTCGTTGCCTGCCTCCACTCTGTCAAGATAGAAAACATTTCCTTCCCCGGAAATATGGGCCTCCACATTGTTTCCCGCAGTTACGGAATCCCCGTAGACGATAAGGCCGTTCTGCAGCCTGGCGATCACATTGTTCCCCGCGTTCACCGGATCGTTGTACCAGATGGCCCCGTCCCCGGCTTCCGCTGTAACGCTGTCGCCGGCCGAAACGCTGCCGGAGTAAATAATATCCCCGTCTCCCTTTACCAAGGCCGTAATACTGCCGCCGGCCCTGGCAGGACCGTCGTAAAGGATATCCCCGTCTCCGTTTATTTGCGCCCGGATATCTCCGCCGGCCTTGGTTGCGCCGGAATAGGTAATATTGCCGTTTCCGGCCACGTTGGCCGTTACATTACTGCCGGCGTTTATATCCCCGGTAAAAGCGATATTTCCGTTTTCCACCCCGGCACTTACGGAACCTTTATCCGCTTTCACCATGCCGCTGACATTGATATCGCCATTTTCTGCCTGAAGGATTATGTTACGCACTGCATGGAGATTTTTTACCTCATCTATGTCCTGGTTAAGGACGATGTCGCCTTTCCCCCGGGTAGATGCTTTGATATCGCGCCCTGCGTCCAGATCCCCCTGCAGGAGGATATCGCCGCCGGAACTGTTGACATTGATATCCCCTTTTGTCGCATTCACGGTTCCGGTAAGGAAAACCGATCCGTTCCTGCTGCTGACGGATATGCCCTGGTTCCCTGTGTTTTTCATATTACCCGTTACCACGACGTTGCCGTCCCGGGTACGGTTGTCAAGTTCCAGGCTCACATCGGAATCGATATTCCCGGTTACAACAATATTTCCATTTTCGTCTTTTTCGCTATCCCCGGTCACTGCCGCCGAAACATAACGGGCATGGATATCGCCGTCCAGGATAAGGTCTCCGCCCTTGTCCGTATAAAGGGACGCCACGTTGCCGGCACTAATAGTGCCCGTGGTTTTGAGGGCGCCTTCACTGGAAGCTTCCAGGCTTCCTGACACATCGGCGCTGTTCAGGTCCATTGTTGCATCCTTGCCCAGTAACCCGTTTACGCCCCGTATATGTGCGTTCCATGCTTTTACGCTAATAGCCGCCCCGTTATTCAGGATGCGGATCGGCGCGTCAGAAGTTCCGATCTGCCCGCCCTGACGGGAGGACTCCAACAGCACCGACTTACCGGCGTTAAGGTAGGCCGCTCCATAGTCTTTGTTTTCGGTCATGGCCATGCCCCTGTCGGAATTCAGGGCAATGGCATTCCCGGCGAAGATGGAACCGATCCGGAGCTGGTCTGCATTATTCCAGTTCCTGATATAGACGCTTCCGTCCGCATTGGCTGTCAGCAGGTCGCCCTTCAGGTCTACCCCCAGATACTTGTCGGCGGCGCCGATATCTTTTGTACCGCCGTAGGCGATAAGGTCCTTTGCCTGGATATTGGCCTGGTCCTGGGGATCCAGTGCATTGTAAATGCCTTCCTGGGTGTACAGGCGCACATCGCCCTTCTTACCGGTGGAAATAACGCCCACATTGACCGGGGCGAATTTCCCTTTGGCATCGCTGCGCCCCGCCACATATGCGTTGCCACCCTCCGTGGTGATGTTCAGCTGTTCCGTGGCGTTGACACCAAGGGGCGATTTATTGCCGATCACAAAGGAATGGATGACGCCGTCCGTTTCCACAGCCTTTCCTTCGGCGTTCCGGGCCGTTGCCACATCCCTGCCGTTTTCATCCTTAGTAAAGGTAAGGATATTTCCCTTGCTGTCTTTTAAGGTTACGTCCGCCGCGTCCGCGTTGGCCAGCTTCTTCAGGTTGGCAATGGCCGTATCGGACCCGCCGCCCACTTCGCTGGCCAGGATGGTGGTTGTGGTATCGCTGTCCAAGCCGATGCCTTTGGCGTTCAGGGTCACATTGTTCCCCTGGACGTTGGCCGCCTTGCCCTGGGTCTCCGTGGTGACGCCGCTTTCCTTGTTGACGATGGCGTTGCGGATGGAGTACAACAGCTGTTCCTTGGTCCAGACATACGTGGGATTCTTAAATTTATCAACTATTTCCTGATATTTTGTATCCGCTTTCAGGTATTCTTCCGCGCTGGCGTATTTTGAACCGTCCTTTTTCGTGAACATGGCTTTGATCTGGGCATTGGCTTCGCCGCTGGCAAACAGTTGGAACTGTTCCTGCACCCGCGTACGGTAATTGGCGGCGTCCTGTTCCAGACCGCTGATGTAGGCGCCTTTATACTCTTCGGTACCTGCAATCAGGCCGGCGTCGATCCAGTGCCGCACCAGGTCGTCTTCTTCTACATTATTGGCGTGTTCCACAAGGGGCAGGGCGTCCAGCAGCCGGCCGCCTGCAGCCGTCAGGGTCACGTCACCCTCTTTGGATACAATGGAACCGATACGCATGTCGCCGTTGTCTTCCGCCAGGTAGATATCCTTCCGGGCCGTCGCATCCACGTTGGAGGATTCCGGATCCAGGCCGTAGGCTTCCGGATGGGACTCCATAACCACAGCCTGGTCTTTGGTGCCGATGCCGCCTTTTTCGCTGGTCAGGGTAATGGCCAGCCCCTTGATGGCAGCGCCGCTGCCGGCCTGGGTAATGTTCCCCTCGGCTTTCAGGGTAATATCCCCTAACTTGCCGGTAATATCCGCGCCACTGCTTTCCAGTTTCTGTATCTCAACGTTGCCGGGCAGGGCCTGTCCTTCCGCCGTGCCTCCCGCAACCCGGATATCAATATTCCCGCCCTCTGTGGAAAGGGCTGTGAGCTTCACCTTATCAGAGGCGGTGTAGGTTTTCCCGTCTGCATTAAGGGTGCGGGTCCCCAGGGATACGATATGGATCCCCTCCATATTGCCCTTTGCCTGCAGTTCCGCATGCCCGGCGGTAATAGGCGCGTCGCCTTTCTGGGTAATGCTGCCGCCTGCCGCCCTGATGAGCACCGTTGCGTCTGCCGTATTGTTTTTAATATCGTCCGTCAGGTTAATATCTCCACTGTGGGAAGCCGTATTTTGCAGGGAAATGCTGCCGTTTTCCTTACCGATAAATCCGATGCCTATATCCCGGTCCGCCTTCAGGGAGAAGGTGTAGGACTGGGTGGAACCGGTCTTGGTATTCCATTCCAGATGATAGCTGGGATTCATCCAAAGGGCATACCACTTGCCGCTTTCTTTCCAGCTTCCGGTTACCGTGGACGTGTTGCTGGTCACACGGTTTTCATAAACGGCGCCGAACTCTGTGCTGTTCAATTCTTTACCGTAATTGGCCTCGCCGGAAATTACGTCCACAAAGTTGCCCTCGCCCAGATTCTTTCCTGTTTTGCTCTGTACTTCTTTTACTTCGCTTGTCTTTTCCAGCTCCCGCAGTTTATCCTGATCGGTACTGTAATTCCACAGTCCCCAGAGCAGCGTTTTTTCCGTCTTGTGGAAATACCGGGTGGTCCCTGTCTCCGTACCCAGGGTCCAGTTGTAACGGAGGCCTTCCTTTACCTTGTAGGATCCGGAGGCGTCCGCGCCCTTATTGTAGCCGATACCGCTTTCCGTCTTCATGGCTTTTTCCATGGCAGCGCTGTCCCTGGCTACCTTACTGTAATTATCTATGGTCTTAGTGGACGAAGGGGTATATTCCGTCCAGGTATCTTTTGCCAGGTCGGTAATGGTAATTTTACCTTCAATATCGTTATTCAGTATTTTACCTGCATTCAGGTCGTAAGCGGTTCCATTGGAAATCGCGATATCCGCCCCGCCGTCCATGGCCAGTATCTTTCCGTTTCCGGTGCTGGAGATACGGCCCGTCAGATAAATCTTGCCGCCCTTTGTATCAATATCCTCTACCACCAGGTTTTTTGCCTGGGGATCGTAATACACCTGCACAATGTACTTGAACGCGCCCAGATCCTTGTCATACACGGCCTTCCCGCCATCGTTCACCTTATACAGGGTACGGCCCTGGACCGTCACTTCGTTTCCTTTGTTTTCCAGTTTAGACAGGTCATCCATGTCGGTTTCGCCAATATTGGCCTCATACTTGCTGAAACCGCTCTGGATCAGGCCGTTCACGTTGATGTCGGCAGCCGCGATGTAGATGCTGTCGCCGGCAATGCGGCCCAGTTCCGCATTGGTGATGTCGGAGGCGGTCTGGGTCAGGCCGGTCTGGGGAACCGTCTTGTCGCTGGCCTTGTCTTTCAGCTCCCCGTTGTTGACCCCGTCCATCGCCTTTTTCACTTCTTCGGCATTCAGATCCTGGGGACGTCCGCCGATATTCACGATGCCGTCGATATAATCCTGCGAAATGCTGTCCCGGGCCTGCATCTGGACCGTCCGTCCGATTACGCTGGCCCCTGCTGTGATGGAGCCGCTGGCGTTACGGATACGGATATCGCCGAAGTTGTTGACAAGGTTGCCTGCGATTGCCACATCGGTAATGGGATTATAGGTTCCTTCTACCCTCTTGGAATCCTTTACTTTGATGGAAGTTCCCGCTTTATTATCATTTTCCACGAGGATGGCGCTGGCCTGGCCGGATGCCGTATCATTCTTAAATGTAGCAAATCCGGCATTCTTCCCTTTGTCCTGGTTCAGCTTGTTTACGTCCTCATTGCCGGTCACGCTGCTTCCCCGGAAACGGATCTCGCCGCCGCCCTCTTCAATCTGGACCCCGTCCAGCTTCAGATAGGCGCTGGAGTGGTTGGTGACCTTCACCTGGGGCGCCCCGTTGGCCTGGATGCTGCCGCCGCCGTACAGGCTGTCAGACTGTATGGTAATGCTGCCGCCACTGGCTGTGATCTTCGGGATCTCCACATAGCGGACGGTAAGGCCGCTGGTCTTATAGACCTTGACCTGTTTCCCGTCTACCGTTTCCATGTCGAAGAGGTTCCGCTTGTCCATTTCTTCCAGGATCCGCTGCCGCTGCTGCACATACCCCAGATAGGACGCCATGGTCTTTTCGTCAGTGCCTGTGCTGTATTCCTTGATCAGCGCTTCCACTGCTTTCAGTTGGGTACCCAGCTGGGTCGCGTAATCCATGTCTCCGGTTTTAATGTCGTCTTTATTGAAATTCTCACTGGAACCTTCCGTACGGATCGTAAAGGGATTGCTGCCATCCGCCGGCGCAACGGTCACCCCCGGCTCCCCTTTGCCGGGCACAGCGGCGCCGCTGATATCAATGACCACCTTGTTATGGATACCCGTCTTCAGGGAGCCCTCCACGTTTACAAAGTTGTTGTTGGTTTCCGCAATATTCGATTTTCCGGGCGTATTGGTAACCGTATTCGTGGATTTATCCGCCCCCAGGAACAGCCAGGCTACCTCCGTGGCATTCTTCTTAACGGCTTCCGAGCCGCTATCCGCCGTAATGTTGATATTGCGGACTGCCGTGGCGTCGCCGCTCTTACCTATAACCACCTGATGGTTGTTCTTTAAATCATACGAGAATGTGGGGGCGCTCTTCAACGGAACCACCGTATTGTTATGGGATTCCACAATACCCGTCAGGTTCATCTGGGCATCCGATCCGTACGGATCCGCCCCGGCATATACATTAATATCGTGGCTGCTGGCCAGTTTTCCGTTGACGGTGATCTGGTTGTTGCGGTTAATGGCATTGGAATCGACTACGTTCAGATATCCTTCAAAGCCGCCGATCCATGCTTCGGACAGGGAGTTCAGGTCCAGGTTGTCGCTGGTGCTGAGAATCAGGTCCCCCTTTTCAAATTCACCTTTCTGTTCCAGCACGGCGCCTTCCTCTACAGTGATCTTGCTGTTCTCCGTAGTGGTATTGATGCTGTGGACGCCCATGTTTTCGGCCACGCCGCCGCCTTTTCCTTCCACCTTGTTGGAAAGTTTCATGTTGTTATGGGCGTCATAAACCTGTCCGCCCGTGGTGGTCACAGCTGCTCCCGCTTTTACTTCTATGCCGGCATTGGCTGTTACGACCGAGGTAGACTTCACATCCGGCGCAAAGTTAAACACGCCGCCCATGTTCATATGGTTATTGTATGTCTCGTTTTCCCAGGCGCCGGTAGTAATGTTGTTTTCCGCCAAAACGTAGGATGCGCCTGTGTTCAGCACCGCGCCTTGCGCCAATATAACTTTTGTATCAGCGGTTACGTTGTTGTCGGATTTCACCCAGTTTACGCTGGCGATGCCGCCGGCCCCTGTCCGGGACGATCCTCTGGATGTAACAGATTCTGCCGCTGTCAGGGAAACCCTGTCTTTGACATCCCATTGCCCGGACAGGGTGGCCCTGTTGGTGGTTTTGGTGTTCAGCGTTATGGTAGAGGGCGTACCGACGGAAATAGCGCCGCCGGAATCTCCGTCCGCATAACCGGAGGCGCTGACGGATCCGTTGGCGGACACGTTCAGCATATTGACGTTCCCGCCGCCTGCGGCAACTGTACTCTTATCGTCGCCGGCAGCTTCGGCGTCGCCCACCCCTACTGCGAGAATCAGGCCAATGGTAGTATTGCCCACATAGGCTTTATGGCCGGCATTGTTTTGGGTTGTCATTGTCAGGTTGGTGACAGCTTCTTCCTTACCGGTTTTATCATCCTTATTCGTTTTATAGTATTCTTTGCCTACGGACACAGCGGCCCCGGTCCTGGTAGTTGCCAGCGCTTTATTGGGATTGACGGCGGCGCCGATGCCCACGCTAGTACCATGGGTCTCGGCATAGGTAGTGGGCGTTTCTTTATCGCCGATAACCGCGTGCATTCCAACATCTTTACCCAGCAGGCCGTTCCCGTTTGCTACGATAACCCTCGCCCGGGACGCTGCCTCCGCCTCGCTCTTCATGACCGAAACGCCTATCAGGGACGCTGCCGTGCCGCCGGATTCCGCCTTGACCACAGGCGCGTTGACCGCATTCATTTCCACAGTATCCGCCGTAAAGGTGTTATTACTGCCCTGTACATTAATGGTGGAATCGCTGGCGTCTGTTGCGTCAGCCAGATTCACTGCCACAGCTACGCCGCCGGCGCCTACGCCTGTTGTCTTGGCTTTCACATGGCCGGTGCGGGACGTCTCCAACGTAATTTTAGCCGGTACTTTTTCTTCTTTGTCCTTTCCGTCGCTTCCCTTAACTGCGGTCGTCTGCGCCGACAGTTTGCTGCCGCCGGAAACGGTCACAAAGCTGCCGGCTGCATTCTCGTTGTGGGCCATGCTCACCGAGGCGGTGACCACCGCCGCACTGGCACCGATCATCAGCGATTTGCTCCAGGCCGTGTCAACGGACTGCAGCGTCAGATTGCCGTTGGTGGCGCTGACGGTGCTTTTATTGACTGTAATGCCAGTGCTTCCTTTCGTCGTAAGGCCTGCGTAGCCTACGCCAACGCCTCCTACGCCCGCGCTGGCCTGTACCGTGCGCAGCCGGAAGGCGTCTTCGTTATTTGCCTTTATGTTGCCCTGTTCAGCCCGCATGGACACGCTGGCGCCTTTAACGGTTGAATTGCCAACGCTGATGTCATTCAGCCGGTTCATATGGTAAATCACGTCCGCCACACTGACAGCGCCTGCGCCTGCCGCGCCGCTGCCGCCGTTCAGGTCCGCGTCGTTCTTTTCCGTATTACTGATATTCACACTGCCGGATGTGGATTCCACTACGGATTTATTCTGTACATAGGTATGCACGCCCGTGCCTTTGACTGCATTCCCGGCCTCCGCGTTCACTTTCGCCTGCTGCTTTGCCTCTTTCTTTTCCCCGTCGGTCAGGCCGTAGAAGCTTTCCGTCAGTTTGTCCGCAGCTTCATTGTTGATGCTGTTCAGCACCTTGCCCAGGCTGTCCTTATGGCTGAAGGTCCCTTTGGTGTCGCTGGTGCTTTCGCTGTCCGTTACGTCTTCCAGGTCGTTGATGCCGCCGTTCACGGTAACGGACAACACATTGACCGCAATGCCCGCGGCCCCGGCGCCTACGCCTGCTACGGTGGAATCCACCGCCCGTTCCGTCGCCGTGTTCACGGACAGGCTGTCTTTGGCTTTCAGGGTACTGTTGTTAATGACCGTGCTGACAGTATCGTTCAGGGTGTTCACGTCCACACCCACGCCGATGCCAGCCATCAGGCCGGCGCCGCCGGTACCGGTAGCGTCCTTGATCTTCAGGTTGTTGGAAGAGCCTGCCTCAATGGTATCGGCCTGCAGGGTGCTGCCGGCGATATTGGTGATCACCGACGTATCGATGTTATTCACCGCCACGCTGCCGGCCACGCCGCCGCTGTAGAAACCGGCCGCCACACCAACGGATATTAGCTTGGATTCCAGCGTAGTGCTGTTGGAAGCGCCCACGCTGAGTTTCGATTTGGCGGTTTCGGATTTCAGTTCGCTGTTCTGCATGTTGGCCACCACAGAGGAATCCTCATCCACCACCCCGACGCCGATATTCAGGGAACCGGCTCCTGTTGCCGAAATGGTCAGGCCCGCATCCACATTCAGGTTGTAGATACGGTCTTCATGGTCCGCCTTCACGGCGGTTTCCCCGGTATAATCCAACGTGGTATTGGTAACGGTGGCAATGGTAGCGCTCCGCATCTTGCTGCTGCTGCCGTTATCGCCGGTCTCAAAGGCGGCGTTTTCGCTCCCTGCCACGGCCCCGGCCACGTTAAAGGCCGACATGGCCTGCTTCGCGTCTGCCGTTACCGCGAAATCCTTGGCGTATACCGTATTCAGGGCCTTGCCTGCAGGGGCCGTATACTGCTTTTTGGCAGCGTCCCAGACAGCCTTGGAGGTGGATACCCCCGCGCTGGTCTCCCGGTCTACGGTGTTGAAGTTAAAGGTCAGGCCCGCCGCGCCGGCCACTTTGTCCCCTACGGCCACAGCCGCCGCGCCGCTGAATTCCGCCTCGTTGGTGTAATCAGCCGCCTTCACGGAAACGTTGCTGCGGGTCGTTGCTGTGTTTACCCTGGAATCCAGTATCTTCGCCGTGGTCTTGCCGCCGATACGGTTGATGTTCAAAAGGCCCGCCACGCTGGCGCCGATACCGCTGTCTCCGGCGGCAACCGCCACCCCGGCGTTGCCCAAAACGGAAGAGATGCCATGGGTTGCGGAAGCGTCCACTACCACGCCGGTCTTTTTCTCTTCTTCCCGGCCTTCCTGCAGCCGGCCGCTGGACCAGGTGTTCTTCGTCACGGCGCCGTCGATGAGCCCGTTATCTTTTTCTTTCAGCCGGCTCTTTGTCCGGATGACCTTGTCATCGTCGCTGCTGCCGGCAGCCGCTACCGTGCTGTCCTTTATAACAGCCTCCGTGGAGCCGGACAGTTTGTTGTTGGATCCGCTGACGCCGAGAGCGGCGGAAACGCCCTGGCCCAAAATATTGACGTTCAAAACCCCTGCGTAATTGTTAATGGCTTCGTCGCTCTGGGCCACTACGCCGATATTGCCCTTGCTGTCCACATTGGCGTTGGCCAGGGTGGCAAGGGAGTTGTTTTCAATGTAATTGTAGCTGCCGGAACCGCCCGCTGCAACGGTTCCTTTCCAGGAACCGGAAGCCCCCATGGCCGCGCTGACGATCTTTCCGTTGGCGTTGCTGCCGATGCTCAGGTTCCCCAAGTTCATGGCGGCAGCGTTCTGTTTTTGGGCATAGGAAACACTGGCCGCCGTGGTATCCTTGATACGGTTCACCCCTACGGCCGCCACGCCGGTGAGGAAGGACTGTTCCCCGCTGAGCTGCAGGGCCGCCGCGCCGGTATCCAGTTCTGCCTTGCTGTCCGCCTGTACCGTTACAAGGGCTGCCTTGCTGCCTGCGTTTTTATCTATGGTTGTATCGGTCAGGGCCGCGGAGGTCTTCCTGTCGATTTCCGCGTTGGCCAGCACCAGCTGGGCCCCCACCTTGGATTCCTTCGTAATCCCCGCGCCCACGGCTACCGTTGTTGCCTTGGACGTATCCTTGGCCGTGGCGCTGACCACCGGAGCGTTATTGTCCTTTTTCAGGGTAGTGATGTCCGCGTTGCCGATCTCCGCCCGCACCGCTTCCTGTTTATTGCTGTCCGTGGAACCGCTGCCGATATCCGTCAGGGCCACGCCGACCCCCAGGGCCACCGTACTGCTGTTTACGGACAGGGCGCCGCTTCCGGCGATTCCGGTAGTGGTTGTCTTATCCGCAGCGTTTACTTTGACAGACGTAATGTTACTGATCTGTTCCCGGTCGTCGCCGGTCGCTTTTTTGCCTTCTTTGTCTTCCCCGATGACCGCCACGGTGTCGTTATAGCCCCGGTTCACGCCGAAGTTGCCGTGGGCCGCCACGGTCCCGTCTTCCTTATAGGTCGCCGCAGCGCCTAAGGACAGGGCCAGGGCATAGGCCTCGTTCTGGGCGTCCAGGGACACCGCCGTACCGGTTTTGGCGTCTTTGGCGCCGATACGGTTCCGGCTGAAAGCGATGCCTGTGGTATCCGCCATTTTGTTATAGGCGACCCCAAGGCCTACCGCGTTCCTGCCACCCGCAAAGTCCCCGGTTACGTTGACGATATGGCTGGTGTTCTTCGCCCCGGCGGTCACCGTATCGGCTTTCACGCCGCTGTCGGCTTTACTGCCATCCCGGTTGTTGTCAAAGGAAACCCCATTATCCTGGTCCAGGTCGTTGAAGGACAGGGAGCCTGCCCCACCAAAGACGCTTTCACTGACGCTTACCCCCGCCGCTACGGACACAATGTTGGTATGCACGTCCGCCTGACCTTTTACGCTGGCGGCGGTGATGTTTTTATTGTTGGCGATATCGGAACTGAATTTGTTGGTAACATTATTGTAAGAAATGGCAGCCCCGGCCGCCGCGCCCTTGCCTTCGGCCACTTCAACCGCCACGTTGACAATGGCGCTGCCGGCCTCCTTGCCCAGCTTGTCCTTTGTGTCTTTGCTGAGGAATTCCAGGCCGGTGGCATCTACCTTTCGCTGCTTCAGGTACTCTTTATAGACATTGTCTTTGCCGGAAATATCCCGGCTGGTTACCGAAACCTCGCCGGAAGCCTGTATGGTTTCCGTGCCGGTAATATAGCTGCGGCTGTTATTTGCCAGCTCCGTGTAGGTTACGGAGCCTGCTCCGGCAACACCTTTTTCCGAGCGGGAAAAGCCCAGTCCCACTGCCGCGTTCACCTGGGTCAGGGCGTCTTCCCCCGCCGCCTTCATATCCCGGACGCCGGTATAGGACCCGCCCTGGATCCCGCTCTGTATATCGTTCTTTATCTCGCCCACGGCGGCGGTAATGCCTGCCGCGATGCCTACTCCCGCCTGGTCCGTCTTCACCCAGGCCAGGTCCACGCCTCCGGCTACCTGTACGTCCCCGTCATAGGCGCTGGTTTCCACCGTGGTACCGCCGGAATAGGTAAGGGTATTGTCCGCCGTATCGCCCTTTGACTCGTCTTTCTTTACTTTGTCCTTGTAGGAGGAAGAAGAATCAATGAGGATTGCGTGGGCGTCGTTATTGCTCTTGTTCATGGCCAGTCCGAAGGCCACGCTGGCGTCCGTACTGGTCCCCTGGCTGTCGTTTGTGACGGCCAGGCCCAGAGCCGCCGCCGCTTCCGCCCCGTTCCGGATGGCCATGTTCTTAATGGCGCCGGCCTGGGAAATATCGGAAGAAAGGATCAGGGCGTCCGTTGCCCGGTTCAGGTGGTTTACGGCCAGGGCCGCTCCCAGGGCGCCTTTTTTGGCATTATTGTTGGCAGCCGCACCGGCAGCACCGTTAAACCAGTTCACCGCCGCCGCCCCGGACCAGGCCCCGCTGAACACGTCGTCTGTTGCCGTGTTCAGGAGGGAACCGGCTTCATCCCCGGAAGCCTGCTTCCGCAGCTTCAGGTCCCCGCCGCTGATGATGGCCGCCGTTTCGCTGTTCACTTTGTTCCAGGCCACGCTGGCCGCCGCCGTAGCGTTAAAGGATGCCTGGGACGCGTCATCGTTGGCGGGCTGAATCGGCTGGTATTCCCCAAAATTCCAGTTTTTGACCACTCTGCTATCGCCAAAGGCTTTATTTACTTTGGTAAGAGGATAGCCTACCACATTTTTCGCCGCGTCAGTCAGCTGATCCCGAAGGTAGTTTCCCTTTTTATCCCAATTATTGAGAAAATCAAACCCGGCGTGGCTTTCCGATGCTTCCGCACCCTCAATGCCTACGGCGTTCAAGGTGCCGCTGCTGTTCCCCGTAACGGAGATATCTTGGGCGGTCACCGTTCCTTTTTCCGCCCCGGACGCGGTTTTAGCCCCCATGGAAGCGGTGAGCTTTTCCGTAGAAAGGGTAAAATCCCTGTCCATCTTCCGGACCTGGCCCTGGGCTGCCGCCACCTTCCGGGCAGTAGCTAAGGCGTTATCCGCCTTGATCCGGTTCTGTTCTTCTATGGTCTTTTTCTTAAAATCCTCGCTCTCGGTATCCGTAGCGGCAGTTGCCGCGTCGGAGCCCGTATCGCCGATCATGGCCACGGTGTTCACATCCAGCAGGTTCACCGCCACCCCGGCGCCCACCGTTGCGTTGGTACGGGAACTGCCTAAAGTCAGGCCCCCAACCACATTGGTCACCGTAGTCTTGTTATCGGCAGACAGGGTGAAAGCGTTGGCCGCCTTTACCGTAGTTTCGTCATCCACCAGCACCAGGCTGTTGCCGCCTCCTGTCAAAAGATTCAGGGAACCGGTGGCGGCCAGATGCTTGTCTGCTTTACCGGCACTGAGGATGATGCCGGTCTGGATCATTTCATTATTGGCTTTCAGGGAAATGTCGCCGCTGTCTTTTCCGCTCTTGTCCGCCGTCAGGGTCACATTCTTCCCGGACAGGATCAGGCTGTCTCCGGTAAAATCCTGCACTGCCACGCTGGCCCCGGCGCCGTTGCCATTGCTTTCCGACATGGCCAGGAATTCCCCGCCGTTGCCGGTGGCGGATACCACGTTGGTATCCGCAGACGCGTCAATGGCTATATTCTTCCCTGCGGAAATATCCGCTTTTTCGCCTAAGGACACGATGCCCTTGTTGTGCAGCTTAGCGATGTTGACAGACGCCGCCAGGTCCAGGTTTTTATCGGTATCCTGGGAATCCACCACGTAACTGCGGACATAGTAATTCGTATAGGAATCGGGGCTCAGGCAGTCGGACAGGTCCTGGATCATGCCCTTCAGCCCGGCGTCCAGCTTCACCAGGTTCTGTCCCTGCTTGGAAAGGAATGCCCCCAGGGAGGCGGAAAAATCCGCAAAGGAAGCACGGGCCGCTTCCGTGCTGACGGTGCCGTCCTCCAGCTCCTTCTGCACCTTCACAGCTTCCGAATGGAAGTTAGCCAGTTCGGGGAATTCCTTTCCCATGGCTTTCAGGGTATTCCACAGTTTCTCTGCCCGTTCCGCCACGTTCTTATAAGGCTCCGCCGGGTCATAGACCTGCTTTACAGCGGCGTTCAGGTTTACGCTTCCTTTTTCTGAGACCAGTGTCGCCCCTTTATGGTTCTTCGTATCCCCCTGAAGCTCTACCTTGGCGTCATTTTCAATATTACTGTACAGGACGCCGGCGGCCACCGTCGCCGCGGAATCTGTATCCTCGTCCTGCTTGTTGGCCCATCCCGCCACGGCGTGGTGCAAGCTGTCCACATGAGTGTTGGCCTCCAGTGTCACGTCCCCCCCGGGAACCGGGTTCCCGGCTTTATCCAGTACAATTTTGCCGTCATCATCCTTTTTCACCGCGTCCCCTGTGGCCGTAAGAGTCGCATCGGGGGCTACGGTAACGGCAGCGGTATTCACATTATCCACGACCGCCACGGCTGCTCCTGCGGTAATATACTGCTCCGCGGTGGCAAAGGCGTCTTCCAGGCCTTTCAGGGCGCCGCCGTTGATAAAGCTCCCTATCCCGAAATTATCTTTCAGCTTTTTTGCCACCACGTTGGCATTGGTGTCCCCGGTAACCACAAACAGGATGTAATCGTCTTCCCCTTCCCCGTTGGCGTTTTCCGAACTTACGCCCATACCGGAGATCTCATTTTCTGCCGTTGCCTTTATGGATTCCGCCTCAATGGAACGGTTGATGTTCACATTGGCGGCAGTATCGAAATCCTGTACCGTTACCGAGGTAGAAGCAAAGGTTTTATCCATGCCTTCTACAGCGGTGGCCGTCGACAGTTCGCTGGAGGTACCGGCTTCCGCGGAGAATTCCCCTTCTTCCGCTTTTATGGCCTCGCCTTCCGCTACGTCGATCTGGGCCAGGCTGTTCCCGTACAGCCAGGTCAGGCCAAAAAAGATGGCGTTACCCTGGTCGTCCTCATTCTGTGTATAAGGAGTCATGGCCGTAGCGGAAATATCGATATTCACATTGGCGGCGGCATTCAGGGAAATGTCGCCTTTCTTTGACGTAATGTCCCCCGCCACGTCCACCAGGGCCTTGTTCTTCACTTTCGCCACGGTAACCGCCGCCACCGGCAGAGCCGAAGAGGTATCGTCCGTTTTCACCAGATGGGAGGAAGCCTTCATCTTCAGGTCCACGCTGGCGTCGGACTGAAGAGTCACATCGCCAGCCGCCTCGATTTTACCATTCGTTTGCAGAGCCACGGAGGCGGTATTGTATTTACGGGCCCCTTCCGCGTCGATGTTCAGCCCTATGTCATTGAGGAATTCCTTCACTACGTCCGAGGCCTTAAAGGGACCCCAGGCGCTGGTGTTCAACTGGGTTCTTGCGTTAGCAGAGATATCCGCCTTCCCGTCGGTCTCAATGGCGCCGTCCACCGCAACGTGAGCGTTGACCTGGGTATTGATGATGGCGTCCACTGCGTCCGGTATTACCGGGGAATTATTTTCATGCTCCGCTTCCGCCCGCAGGATGATGTCCCCGGTCTTATCCGTATCGGCCACCATCTTCATGCCCACGCCGGAAAGACTGGCTTTCGTAACCACGTTTCCGGATACGTCTTTTGCGTTTACCAGGTTGGTAAAATCAATCTCCTTCTGGGCCTTCAGCAGGGCTCCCGTCTTTATATTAATGTTGCTGGCCCCCAGCACCATGCCGCTGCGGGTGTTGACAGTTCCCGCAATATCAATGCTGGCCTTGTTGTCGGGATTGGTAGACCAGCGGTCCGACAGTTTCACGAACTCGCCCTTGTCGTTCCGGCTGCCGTATTTGGAAATGTCCTCTTTAAAGTAGGACATTAAGGTCGTATCGTTGTTCCAGTATAGCCGTTCAAAATTCCCGAAAACCGTGTTATCCGGCACAAGGCCAACCAGACGGCCCGCGTTGATGACACCGGTCTTGCCTACCGCCATACCGTTAGGGCTGATGAAATACAGGTCGCCGTCAATGCGCCCGTTCTTAATGGCGTTGACGGTGCCTTCAATATTGATGCGGCTGTTCACTAAGTTGACCAAGCTGTCCGCCTTAAGCTGCCCGTTCTTGGTCTGGAAATACATGTTGGCAATATCCCCGGCGGTGACCTGGTACTTCTGGAACTGGTTCACCCCTAAGTTAAAACCGTCCTTCTGGCTTTCCATAACCTTCTGGGCGTAAATATCGTGGACCTTTCCCGTACCGGTCAGGGATGTCCCTTTCGCATCCGTAATGGTGGAAGCGAAACCGGGTACAGCCTGCATTAACAGCCCGGCTGTAATCAGGGGCAGGGCCATTTTTCCCGTAAGGGTAAAACCCCGTTCCACACCGCGGAACAGTTCTGTTCCCCCGCCGCAGCTGCGCGCCGCCAGCTGGCTGACGATGGATTTTACATTATTCTTACCGTGGTTTTTCGCGATTTCCGCAACCACCACGTAGCATTTCCTTACATGGCTCCAGATGATCTTGTAAGCCTTGTTCATAGTTCCCCTCCGTGAATTATCTGGACAACTGTTGTGAAGCAGGGTCTCATGTTGTTCCTCACCGTCGGAACAGTTTCTTTTTGTGTAAAACAGGTTCCTTTTATGTTAAATAATCAAAAATACACGTCAGAACGTATAGGAGCAGTTAAAATCGATACGGGTCTTACCGGGCTTATCGCTCTGGTTTTCAAAGTTTCGTTTCAGGGGGATGCCCAGGGTCAGGCTGGCATACAGGTTCTTATAGCTGGCCGACAGGCCCAGACCGGTGGAAACAAGGGTTTTATTTAAGCCTTCCAACTTATTAGGATAAACCCTGCCAAAATCGAAGAACGAGAAAGCATTAAGGGTCCGCTGTTTGTTCACAGGAAGCTGGTAGGCAATACTGGCGGCAAAGCCCTTGTTCCCGCCCACATAGCTTTCTTCATAGCCCCGGACCGTGTTGCTGCCGCCGATGTAAAAACGGTCGGCAGAAGACATACGTTTATTCCCGCCGGCAATCTGGCCGCTGAACCTGGCGGACAGCATCTGCCCTCCTCCATACCGTTTCTGGTACAGGGCGTCTATCTGGTAATTCAGATAGGAATCCCGGGAATCACCTCTGCCATTATAATTGACATAGGGGAATTTGTGTCTATGGTAGAATACGCTGCTGTTGCCGTAATGGGTGAAGGAAATGTAGGGTACGTAGGCGTTGCGCACGTCATCTGACAGGGTATCTCTCGCTTTCGTTTTGGTTCCCCAATCCGTCACAGATTTCTGGTGCAGGTATTGTAGACCGATTTCATCCCGCCGGTTCTGGTCCACCCGCAGGGGATGGCGCAGGGTCAGGCTGGCCGCATAGGAATGGCCTTTAATGCCAAGATTCTCTGCCATCTGCCCCTTTATAAGTTCCGTGCTGTTTGTCCCGTAATCAATATCCAGCAGGGTCCCTTTATTGTTAACAGGCAGGGTATAGCTGCTGCCGAACACATCGGTCCCCTTGCTGCGAAGGTAACTGAGCCGCAGGGCATCCCGCTGTCCCGTCAGGCTCCGCATGGTATAAAATATTCCTTCCCGCCAGCGGCCGGAAGTATCATAACCGTAGTTGTCCGTATATAGTGTGAATACATGGTTTTTTTCCGGTTCAAAGGCCACGATCTCATAATCCGTGGTCTCCGGCTGTTCCCCGGCATGGACCATGATGCGAAGCTGCACGTCGTTGGTGGCGTTAAAACGCTGCAGGTCCCGGTTCAGCCTGTCGGTATTGGCCACCTGACCGGCTTTCAGGGGGACCCTGTGTGTCACATAGCCTTCCCTTGTAAAACGGAGGCCCTGCACCGTCACCTTCCCGGTCTTGCCTTCCATGAATTTAATCTGTACCTGGCCTTCGTGGATCCGCTGGGGCGGAAGATAGGACCGGCACACCGCGAATCCTTTTTCCGCATACAGCTTATTCAGGGCCCCCGTAATTTCGTACAGGTCCTGAAGGGAAACAGTTTTCCCGATATAGGGATCGGTAACGCCCCTAATTTCTTCATCCGTCAATATTTCCGATGGATCCGTGTTCACCCCGGCCAGGGTAAAGCTTACCTGGGCAGAAGCCTCCTCCGGCTTCTGGCTGTCAGTCTCCACCCGGGCCTTGCGTTTGGCCTCGTCTTCTGCCATCTGCTGGGCGATACGCTGTCGTTCCAGATATTCCCGGGTCTGGTTCAGCTGCACCCCGGGATCGTAACTTTGCGGTCTGTCGACCAGTGGATCAGCCCAGGCCACGGAAGGACCGGGCAGCAGATTTTCCAGGCCCCCGGGCAGCGCCGGCGTTCCAAAAGCGGAAGCAAGAAGAACGGCGGTCACCGAAAGGGCAAGGGATCCTTTACCTGAAAATATTGTTCCCATTTCATTCACCTTTTTTAATTGCATGTCAAAATATATGGTAAGGAAGCGCATTTTATCAGCGGTTCCTAATATTTAATTATACTACAAAATTAACAAAATTAGCTGTAAAATCTGTAAAAACCGACAATTCTTTCATTTCCTGCCACGAAACTTCCGCGCCCTTATGGATTAACTTCCGGCGCCCTTATGGCCGGTCACCGGAAGACGCGTCCACAGGCATTGGGCCGGACAGACGGTTCTGCAGCTCTTCCCACAGCTCCCGGACTGTTCTTCCCAGTACCGGGTGCATGGCCTCCGGGGCGATCTGGGCCAGGGGCCCCAAAACAAAATCCCGGTTCTGCATGTCCGGGTGGGGCACTTTCAGCTCAGGCAGGTCGATAATTTCTTCGTTATACAGCAGCAGGTCCAGGTCGATGTTCCGCTCCCCCCAATGGCGAAGGCGTTTGCGCCCCATGTCCCGTTCCACCTGCAGCAGGGTATGCAGCAGTTCCAGGGGGGATCGATCGGTGCGGATCTCCGCAACGGCGTTTAAAAAAGCGGGCTGGTCCGTAACCCCATAGGGTTCGGTTTGGATAAAGTCTGATACCCGAAGGATCTCCACGCCCTTTTGCTCCAGCCGCTGCAGGGCCTCTTTCAGATTTTTTTCTTTTTCCCCCAGGTTGCTGCCCAGGGCAATGTAAATGGCCACGTTACACCTTCCTGATGGCTTCCAGCATACGGATCAGCCGCACATGTTCCTTCACGTCGTGGACCCGCACCAGGCTGGCCCCGGCATACACAGCGGCAGCCGTCACCGCCAGGGAACCTTCCAGCCGTTCTTCCGGTGGCAGGACAGTGGCATCCGCCGTCTTTCCGTTCCACTTACCAGACGCATCCTTCCCTGTTCCTGTCGGGGACGGTGCGTCATCAAAAACTGCGGGACTTGTCCCCAGCACCCTGCCGATGGTGCTCTTTCGGGAGGCGGCCATCAGCACGGGATAGGGATTTACGGTCAATGCGTTCAGGTTCTGCATAAGCCGCAGGTTCTGTTCATCGTTCTTGGCAAAACCGATGCCCGGGTCCAGAATAATTTTGTTGGCGCCCATCCCGTATTCCTGCAGGCTGCCGGCCCTGTCCATCAGGTATTCCGTCACTTCCCGGACCACGTTTTTATAGTGGCACTGCTGTTGCATATCTTTAGGCGTACCCTTCCGGTGCATCAGGATGACGGGGGCTTTCGCTTCCGCAACCACGGCTGCCATACCCGGGTCCGCCGTCAGGGCGCTGATGTCGTTGACTATGTCGGCCCCTTGGGCCAGGGCCTCTCGGGCCAGGGCTGCCCTGTAGGTATCTACGGAAAGGATGCTTTCCGGGAACTGCTTTTTGACAGCGGCCACAGCCGGCAGCACACGGGCCTGTTCTTCTTCCGCCGTCACAGGGTCGCTGCCGGGCCGGGTGGATTCCCCGCCAATATCCAGTATGGCGGCGCCTTCCGCCAGCATTTCCTCCGCCTGTTTCAGCAGGGCATCCACGGATGTACTCCGGGAACCTGCGTAAAAAGAGTCCGGCGTCACGTTCAGGATGCCCATGACCCTGACGGAATCGTAGGCAAGGATTCGCCCGTCTGCCAGCAGTGTAATCCTGGGCCGGGGCGCAAGATACCGCTCCATATCTTCCACAATGGAGGGAATGCCGAAATAAGGCATCTGTTTCAGTTTATAAATCAGCGTGTTGTAGTGCTTCCGGTTTCCCAGCAGCAGAATATCCACATGGGGCACGGCGCAGGTGATCGTAGTTCCCGGGGTAGCGCAGTCGCCCCCTGCCGCCAGCATCTCCTGCTTGATGATGTTGGCCGCCGGCGTCCTCACATGCAGCAGCTTCAGGGGAACGATCTTCCCCTTGCCCAGCATGATCT
>Ga0256405_10006049_pt1 | contig 19893 bp, 21 predicted proteins | sample RumenRJG_02DNA_FD_189096 | JGI IMG/M metagenome (GOLD analysis project Ga0256405, IMG submission 189096) | Bovine rumen microbial communities from Lethbridge, Alberta, Canada - RJG_02 | ecosystem: Host-associated > Mammals > Digestive system > Stomach > Rumen | place: Canada: Alberta... | reverse complement strand
GTATGTACTTTGATACCGCCTTTCCGCTGGTTCTTCCGGTAGATGGCCCATTTGAATGTCTCCAGGCAAAGCTCGATAGTCGTTGAGTCAAAGGCATATACGTTGCCTCCAAGACTGAAGATGTCGGTTGCCCGGCACTTGCGTGCTTCTGCAACAACCTGATATGCGAACTCCTCGAAGATGTGGTAATCGCGATTATTGTTTGCTTTGGAGAGGTTGCTACGGGTAACAAACTTGCCAAAACCCAGGGCGTAAGCTTTTGGTGCAATGGCCTGAGTCGCCAGGACAACATCCCGAAGACTTTCACGATTTGATAGCTGACCGAACATGAGCGTCGCAAGCTGATTATAGCAAGTAAACTGCTTCACGTATTTGTCGCCATCGTATTTCTTCGCCAGATAGTTGAAATCGTTGCGGTCAAGGAAGTCTAAAAGCAGAGAGAACACGTATTTCCCTTTATTCATGTGCCATTCTACGATAGTCTGGCAAAGATAAATTCAAATCGGTTGACTCAGAAAACCTTTGTAATTACCTAACTTTCAATATTTTCAAAGAGCTTTTATGATTTTTTAGTGGACACTAATAATATGTTATGAGTTTATTAGTTTTCCATCCAGCACCTCATACGCCGAGTTGTTGCTCGTGTACACCGGCACAATCTGCTTCATCTTCCAATCTCAGATCATATACTACTCGGCTTCAGCAGATGATTCCACACACCACTCCAGAAGGCGCTACAGCGGCTCTCGTTGTAACATAGACGCTGCTTCCAGCCGTTTGCCTGCCAGCGGCGATAGCGGAACAACATCCGGGGCAACCGACGCTTAGGAGGCTCATCGCTGAACTCCGGCTCCAGAATATCCCCCAGCACCCGCTCCTTCAGTTCCTTATCCACAAATGCAAGCTGCAAGCCGTAAACGCCTAAGCTTTTAAAACCGAAGCCCAAATCCTCCACACAAATCGCATTCAGCACATCGAAGAACCGCCTCAGCCCGAACTCCGCCAGCACATCCGTCAACCACGACCAGTCCACCTCGTTCCCATGCTTCTCCATGAAGAAAGCCCAGTCCAGCACCTGCCGCAGCGTTATCTCTGCCGCGGCGAAGTGAGCCACCGCGTGTCTTATCAGGAACAGCCCGTGCAGGTTCGCCGACGGCAGATAAACCCTCTCTCCATACACATCCACCGACGGAATCTTCATTCCCCTGTTATCGTTTTCGCTCGCTCGAGCTTGGTCGCTTGTTCCACAAGTCTCAAGAATGTGCGAAGCATCTCCAAGTTCCTTAAAGATCTTCTCCAACCTCGCATTAGACCGCCTCGCGTGCACATTGATGAAGTCATAGTGGTTTTCCACCATAAAATCCCCCCAGTAGAATACCGTATGATGATGGTGCGAGTTGTCAATCTCTATCCGATTTTTAGGGAGATATTTGATAGATTTTGAGCCCTCACGCGACCCCTTATCCGTGTAATTCGTGAAATCCATGTTCGCCAAAACCTCATCCGCTTCCTTTTGCTGTCCGAACTGCCAGATGTCAATATCCCCACTCGGCCGATGCTCCGGCTTGGGCCAGTCCAGCGCACAGGCGAATCCCTTCAGCACCATCATCTTGAAGCCGTGACTGTTGTAGAATCCCGCCAGCTCCGCTATCGCCCGTCGGTACAGTTCGTGCCGATACTCGTAGTTCTGCAGCACCGACCCGATCAGTTGCAGCATCACCGGCTTCGGAGGCCGGGCCTCCTTCGGCAGGCATTCTATCCCATCAGCCACCACGGCACTCAGCCCCTGCCGTTCAGCCAGAGCCAGCACCGCCTCCCAGTCCACACCGCTCCAAAAGACCGGGTCCAGGTTATCGTTAACGTTATCGTTAACGTTATCGTTTTCGTTAGCACAACCTATCCCTAGCCTCACCAGCCGCAAGAATATCTTCTGTATATCTGTCATCCGTTTTCTCGTCTAAGCCTAAACCGAATCTTCACCACCAAGCCACACAAGCAATACCCTATCATCCCGCCTATAGCATTGTGAAACACATCGTCGAATTCGCAAAACCCACGCTTGAGTACCAGTTGCAGAACCTCAATACTTACCGAGAACAGCACAAACATCAGAAGCACCTTCCACCATTCTCTCTTTCCCATCTCACACCACATCAAGACTCCCAACGGCACAAACATCGCCACATTGAGATAATTCACCCGCATCAGGTTCACACCTTCACCTCGCATTGTCGCAATATAGCTCCAGAACGGCATAAAGTTGTATTTGACCTCTTCTGCCTCGGCTCGCCCGAATACTGTCACATACAAGATGAATGCTGCGTACCCGACCACCAATACCCAGGCAAGAAGCCTAAAACCGTTTCTCATCTCACAATTTATCACCACCCACAAAGCAGCCTATGCTCTATACAGCGGGAAGAACTTCGACTCTCCGTCAAACGTCGGGTCGCTCTTCCTGCGGATCTCCACCAGCTCGTCATACTTTTCCTGGTCAAACACCTGCTTGCCTATCGAGAACTGGTAATCCGAGTTCTTGTTGAATGCAGCCTTGAACTTATACAGGTTATCCTCGCCGCTGCCTACCCCACCGCCAAGGTGGAAGGTCTTGTACCCCTGCTCACAGCCCCATAGCGCTGCCTTATACAGCAGCAGGTTCGACGGAGCCAGATTCCTGTACTCCATCATCGAGCCCGACAGGTGATAGTGCATCTGTTTGTTGCAGAACAGCATAATGCTCATTGCGATAATCTGCCCATCCAGCATGGCATAGAACATCTCATAGTTGTCGTGCAGGTCGTGGTGGATGCTCTCATAAAACGCATCGCCAAAGTAATAATACTCCTCGGCGTGGTCCTTGTCCATCGTGGCGTTATAGATGCGCTTGAAGTCCGCGAACAGCTCCAGGCCTTTGCCGTGTCGTATTTCGATGCCGTTCTTCTCCGCCTTGCGTATCATATTGCGGTTCTTGCTGATGATGTTGTCCCAAATCACCTCCGGCGAGGCCAAGTCAAACGCCACCGTCTTCCCGAGGTCTATCACATTCGAGACCGCCTTCATCGGGACGGCATTCTTCAGCACAGGATGATAGCGCACGAAGTTATCTACGATATGTTCCTCTGCCATCTTTACCAGATAGGCAGCCCAGAATGCCTGGAGGTTGGCTTCCGAGGTGTCGCCTTCAAACAGCACCCCTCCGTAGCCGTATGGGGTTACGGAGTCAAACACGCCCTCCAAGGCCGTCTTTCTGCGCATATACACATAGATAGCCCGCAGTCCGTTGTCTTCGTAATACAGAAGATACGGATCGCCGTCTCCGTGTATACGGAAAGCTTTCACATACCCGCTTAGGTAATACACATCGTGCTCCGCAAAGGAGCGAACTGTTGCGTCCCATTCCGCAGATTGGGATAAGTCAAATAATCGTATCAACGTTATAGAATTGATTCAATAGTTCTTTTCATCTGAAGGATCTCTTCCTTCGTATATCTCGCGTCACAATGGATGGACAGCATCCCTCTGGACATCTTGAACAACTCGCCGTCGGCTGGGCAATGGGGTAGGCTCCACAAGATAGCCGGATAGATTTGCTTCTCAATCAGTGCTTTCCGTACAGTATCCCTGTCATATACTGATGTAAAGACCAGTATCAGCGAGAAGGGATAGCATCCCCTATTCTCTGGCCGCAGCACACGTACACCCTCTTTCTTGATGTCCCGCAGCAGCTCCCAGTTCTCCCATTTCCGGTTGTACCAGTCACGAATGTCAAATGCGTTCAAGAACTCCTGACTTCCAGCATCCAAAGCACAAACCTCAGCCCTGTCGAAATACTCTTCTGTATCTACGAATCCTGCTCTGAAAGCAGTCTTCTCAACATCTTCTCCTGCAAGATAACGAGCCTTCAACTTCATTGCATCCCACCGTATGGCTGCAATCTTCTCGTTCTCCTCGGAAACCACGGGCGCCTTAGGCAACTTCAATCCCATTGGCGACCACAACATTCCACCTTCTGGCACAGGTAACGACTTTCTCAACGATGCAATACACCAATCGGCGTGACTGTTGATTGCCCAGTCGCCAATCAGGTCGTGCGTATGGTCTTCCACCACAGGCACCATCAACTTCTCAGTACTGCGGTATCCCCGCAATCCGAAGTAATTCACCCGCAGCAGCGCATCCCCAGCCCTAAAGTTAACGTTAAGGTTAAGGTTATCGTTATTCCCCGGGTAGTCCACATAGAACGCCAACTCCAGTCCCGCTTCCTTCAGCGATGCTATCACATCATAGCAGAAGTACTCCGGCGCCCATAGCCGCTGCCAGCCCTGCGACCTGTACAGGTCTATCAAGGCTTGCCTCCCGTCCGCATAGTAATTTGCGGACGGAAAGAAGTCTTGAAGGGTGTTATCTCCACTGCCTTGCGACTCTATGTAGTGGAAGTTAGATCCGAATTCTTTCACTTATTTTCCTCTCAGTTCCAGGAAACGGTTAATCGCCATTTCCTCTTTATAGTTTTCAAATAGTTTATGTACGTCGTACACCGGCTCGTAACCCAGTTCTTCCTTGGCATTGGTGATGTCCATCAGGAATCCGCCGCCGCTCTTGCGGTCGGGATCTACATATTCAATCGTCGAAGGATGGTCTTTCGGTGAGAACACGTCAATAATGGCTTCACACTGCTGCTGCAGTGTCACCGGAATTCCCGTTCCAACATTGTAGAAACCACCCTCACGGTCGACCAGAACAGCCTTGCAAATCATCTGTGCACAGTCATACACGTGAACCATATCCTTGGCATAGTTCCTGTCGCCCCAAATGGTCAGCGGCTCGCCCTTGATGGCCTTGTTGATCTGCTGATACAGCGGACGCATCGTCTTCACGCCGTTCGGGAAGTAATACTGGTATGGGCTGTATTCGTAGATGGTCGGAAAGCGGAACACGAATTTCTTGATACCAAACTCCTGGTAGTAGTGTTCCATCATCTCAATGGCGCAGTTCTTCGCAATCACATACACGGCGTGGTCGCCGGTGTAGGAGAAGTTGGGCTTGTCATAGGGGTTCAGCACGTGGTCGCTGGGATAGAGCGACACGTCGAACACGGTTTGGCTGAACATCATTCTGTCGACCTTCACCTTCCGGCAGTACTCCAGCACGTTGGTAGTTCCTACCACGATGCTATCGATGTACTTCCTGGGATGATACTCGCTCATATAGGACGGAATCTCCGCTGCCAGATGAATCACGGCATAGACATTCTCCTTCGGCAGCACCTCGAAGTCCTCTGCCTTGGTCAGGTCCACAGAGTAGTAAGGTACACCCTGCTTGGTCCAGAAATCCGTTTTGCGACGTCCCGAGGCAATCACCTCATATTCGTCCTTGTTGAAGAAGTTCAACGCATACAGGGTGAGGTACGACCCCACGTTGCCTGTTGCACCAAAGATGATGATTTTCTTTTTGTCCATAATTAGTGTTATTTTTTATTACGATAATTCTTTTCAAACAGTTCTATCGCCTCTTTCTTTTGGGCATTCCAGCCCAAGTCATCCACCTCGTCCTGCAGACCGTTCCCGATGTCCTTGCGTTTGATGACGTTCATCACCGTCATCCACAGGATTTTGATGTCGAGCCCCATAGTCAGGTGGTCCACATACCATACGTCGTATTTGAACTTCTCACCATACGTCACCGTATTCCTTCCGTTTACCTGAGCCCATCCCGTAATGCCCGGACGCACCTCATGCCGACGCATCTGCGTCTCGTCATAGAGCGGAAGGAACCACGTCAGCAGCGGACGAGGTCCTATCAGCGCCATATCGCCCTTCACCACGTTGATCAGCTGTGGCAGCTCGTCCAACGAGGCTGCCCTTACAAAGCGTCCCACCTTCGTCAGTCGCTCTGCATTCGAAAGCAGCTCACCATCCGGTCCACGCTCGTCCGTCATCGTCTTGAACTTGATCACCTTGAAAATCTTCCCGTCCTTTCCGGGACGCTCTTGCAGGAACCAAGCCCCTGCGCCTTTATTGGCGAAGTGGAGCCAGATGGCCACCACGATAATGATGGGCGACACGATGATTAGCGCCACCAGCGAGATACAAAAGTCAAATAATCTTTTGAAAAAGTGCTTGTACATACACACTACAGGGTAATATGCTGTGCCTTCTCCCAGTCAGTCTGGGCATCGGCATCAGCCAGGTTCATGAATTTGGTTTGTTCTATCAGTCGGGTCATCTTGCTAAATGCCCCCTTCTTTCCAAGGTTCGCCTTGATGTAACGCTTGTACCGGTTAATGAGCGAACCGTTCTCCTTGAAGTAGTCCTCATATTCCTTACGCGACATCACCGACCTCGATTCCGGCAACAAGTCACCGATATGGAAGTAACACATCGCATAGTCCGACTTTCTGATCTGCGACTTAATATAACCGAGCGGGAAGAAGCGGAAATAGCCGCCTCCCGAGTATGCCACCTCCTTACCGAACAGCGAAGCCATACATATCGGGAATTCCTTTATCGTATGGCCGTTATGTGAGATAACACACGGCTCTTCTGCTCCAAAGTTGGCGAACCCGCCGAAGTCGCGTGCCGCTGGGAAAACAGAGGCATCACGTTCTATCCCACATTCGGCAAATATGTCGAAAGCCCATTTATTCGATTCTCCGACACTGAAGGCCGGTGCACGATAGCTCAGCACCTTCTTGCCAATCACTTGCTCTAAGGCATCAACAGCTTCCTTGGTGTCTGCCAGCACTTCCTCGTATGTCATTTTATTGAGGAAATGATGCTGGTTCGAGTGACAGCCTATCTCGTGACCACGTTCTGCAATCCGTTTGATTACATAATCGTATTTCGGTGCCAGTCCACCCACACAGAAGAAAGTGGCCTTCGTCTGGTTCTTGTCCAGTATGTCCAGAATCCTGCCCAGATACTGGTCATATTCTGCGTATTTCTCCTTCCTGTTTCCATAGAGGGACTCTTCTGCGTACCACTCCTCTATATCGTACGTCAGTATGTTCATCTTATTCTCTTATTTCGTTTGCTGATTTTCATCAATCCTTCTGCCAGCCATGTCCACCACGTGGAAGCGTCTTGATTGAATATATCTTGATAATAAATGTTCTTTCCAAAGAACTGTAGCCAACCAGGGGTCGCTTTGAACCGCTTGGGAGACTTCAGTAACCACATAATGTCAATGCCTAAATACCGAAGTGTCTTTCCTGCTTTATACTTGTACTGGGGAACTTCTTGTCCCATTGCGTCTCTGACGATAATCTCAGGGAAATTCACACCTGAAACCTGCGCTGCCCTTAGGCTTGCCGGAACACGTGCATTGATCTCTATGATTTTATATTTCTTATTGTCCAACCGCTGCAACACATCAAAATCAGCCATTCCAACCCAACCGAGCTTATCCAAGCATTCTTTGCAGATATTGAGCAGTTCTTCATTTTCTACAGTTATCAGACATGAACTGCTACCTGCATGCACAGGATACATCCTCACTATCTTACTGATGGCTTGACCAAGAAATCTACCGTCAGCAGATCTATAGAGCATCACATTGTAGTAATAATCTTCATTTTCTATCAATTCTTGCAAAGTACATGCTCCGTATTTCTTTGACACTTCTGGAAAAGACCTACGCAACTCCTCAATATTGTTCACCCTCGTAATGCCCCTTGCCCCTACAGAGAAATCGGGTTTAATTAGTGCTGGGAAAGAAATTCCTTTTGCAGCCTCCTCAAGATTATCTGAAGCGAGTACGATTGTTTTAGGATGTGGCACACCATTCCTTTCACAGAAGGCCATAAAGCGGTGCTTGTCCTCAACCTCTTCCAACAATTGTTTGTCTGGGCAGGCACACATGCAATTGCCGGTTTCTTCTATCTCTTTCCTGTTTTCGCTCAGGAATGACACGTTTTTGTCGCCCATCGGAATAACCACATCATAATGCTTCTTCCGCAAAATCGCTAATAACCCTTCTAACGAAATTTCATCCCCATCTGGATACACAGTTTCAAAGAAACGGCTTTTACGAATCTGCAGGTCGTGAGCCACCACATCGACATTGTGTCCACACTCCCTTAATGACTCGCCACACGACAAGCCCTGCAGCCCTCCACTCAAAAGAAGTATCCTCATTCTGTCATCTGTTTAATCATTTCTGCAAACACCTTTTCAGTGGTCAGGTTCTCACAGAAGAATCGATACCCATTCTCACCCATCTCTTCACGAAGATGTGCATCTGCATAAATCTTGTCGAACAGGTTATAAACCTTTTCCTTGTCACTTGCCACAGCCCAGTAGCCCACCTTGGCTTTCTCCTCCAATATCTGTCCGTAGTCATTGTTCTTGTTGATAAGAGCCAGCACAGGTATTTTCAACGACATATACGACAACACCTTTGAAGGACAAGTCGGGGCCGCGTTGTTTCCGTGGATGGAAATCAGGCCCAAATCAGCGGACTTCACAAACCTGAGGTATTCATTCCTCGGCATAAAGTCCATAAATATCATATTGCTGAGGTGCTGTTCCTCTGCCATTTGCTGCAAGGCATCTTTCTTCACTCCTTTTCCGATGATAACGAAACGGATATTGTCGTTGTTGATATAATGTGCTGCCAAGTCAGCGATGTTCTCCACACACTGACCCAATCCGAGGTTGCCACCAAACAACACGATGAACTTTCCCTCCAGATTGAACTTCTTGCGCAAATCCGAAAAGTCCTCTTTCTCATAGGGCTGGTAGTTCATCCAGTTGTAGAGTACGGTGCAGCGAGTAGTTGAAGGTATCTTATGCTCTTTCTGTATGAAGGAAATGTTAGCTGGCGACATGCAGCCCACGATGTCCGATAGGCGATAGCCCAAATCCGAGCGGCGATACAGGTAATCCACCATCCACTTGTACCGGATTTCGCCCAGACTGGCCGAACTCTGTGGGTGGATGTCTCGCAATATCATATACAACTTTGCCCCGCTGCGTTTCTTGATGTATTTCACCACATCAATCAACGTAATCGGAGGTGTGGGCATCACAATCCAGTCGAACTGTTCATCCTTCAAGTACTTTTTATAGGCGCGTTTGAAATACCAAGGCAACGTTGCCATACCAATGCCTTTCTTGATTAGGTTCTTCACATACAGCACAGGCATTGACTTCACTTTCAAAAGCCTCACACCTCGTTCCTCATATATGCAAGTCTCATCTTGCGAACCTGCCATCACAGTTACGTCATGGCCGTTCTTTTTGAACTCCATGAACAAGTCTGAATACATACCTCCATTATTCAGGTCGGCTGGCATCCTTAACAGAGTAAACAATATCTTCATTATCTCTAAATTTCTTTATGGTAGTATAGAATTTCTTTTCAATGTCTTTTGCAATACCAATTCAATGGCTTTGATGACAAACACCGTAATTGCCAATGTCAGAACAAATGCCACAATACTTGTCAGCAATCCTCCCTGTATGGCAGAAACTGACGAGTGGGTTGCCTTCGCCAGTAAAACAATGATAAATCCCTTGACGGGGTTGTGTATGGCCATAGCCCGGAAGCTGTTCTTCCCAAACGAAATACCCCCCCCTATTAACTTGCTACTACTCAACGACTTACAAGAAATCGTCAGCAAGCAGAGTGCCATAAAGGCCACTATGCCGCATAAAGCCACTGGATAAAAGACGAACAGGTTCTTGCCAAGATAGGCATGTCCCATTGAAACTTGACCGTTACTTGTGCCTCCAACATACAGAAATGCTGCCGACACAATCATAAGCAAGACAGCAATACCGCGATGCCTTTCAACAGCACCTGTTATCCTCTCGTGACCAATATACAGGTTAGTCAGGCTTCCTATAGCATAAAACGGCAAGGCCATCAATGCCACATCAAAGCTCCAAGGCAGTACGCTGAAATCATACATATCGGTTATAGACATCCACGCGCCGATAGCACCCAAAGCCACACACACGGCGATATTCCATCCAGTCTTTAGACGGGACGTAAAGTAATAGATGACCTCAACCGAGAACAGGCACATCACAAACCAAAGTGGCACGTTGTGTACAAGATAGCCCTCAGAACCTTGGGCAATGAATGTCTGAAGCAGTGGCATCCAATAGCTTTCAACGCTTGCGTGAGTGACGTAAGAATACGCAGCCCACACGGCCCAGGTCAGCAAAGAGAACACGATATATGGGAAAATCAACCCTTTCCAACGCTTCTTCAAGAACACTCCGAAATTTGCATACCGCTGCCTAGAGAACACCAAACCGCTAAGAAAGAAAAACAAAGGTATATGAAAAGCATACACCAATTGCGTACTCACCCCGGTATGGATATGCCCCCACATAATGGTCAGCATACCCAAGCCTTTTGCCAAGTCTATGTAATCCAGTCGTTTTATATTCATTTATCGTTCTTTCATTGTTAATCTTGAATCAAATCACTTCCACCCACTTCCCCACATTCTGCTCCACGTCAAAGCTGTTAGCCAGTTCACGAGCGTTGTTGCGCATCTTGGCATAATCCTCATCGGCCTGCGAAAGCGCAGCATCCACACACTGGCTAATGCTCTCGGGTGAATTATCAATCCAGTAGCCGGAATGCGTCTCGTCAAGCACCTGCCACGGCGTGCCTTTCGAGGCTATCACAGGCGTTCCCTGCGATAAGGCTTCAATGATGACATTACCGAAGTTCTCCGAATGCGATAACAGGCAGGAGAAACGGGCATTGGCATAAAGTTGCATCTTGTCCTTGCCAAACACATTGCCGAGGAACTGCACTCTGCCATCTAACCCTTGTTGAGCAATCAGTGCCTCTAACTCCTGCTGGTAATTGTTCTGATTCGGTCCTGCAATAAGCAACGTGTATCCAGAATTCTTGAACAATCGCGATTGTGCTAGGCCTATAATGAGCCGGTCAAGGGCCTTAATCGGAGTTACACGGCCCACATACAAGAAATAGGGATCCCCAACAGCCTCCCTCTTCAACTGAGCAGGAAGTTCTATGTAATTGGGAATCAGTATCGTCTTGGCATCGCTACCAATATACTCTTTAATGGCCGCCTTTTCCTCTTCCGACGTCGCATGGAACGTGGCATATCTTCCAAAGCAGCGACGTACGATGGCTATATACCACCGCTTCATACGGCTTCCAGCCAGTGCCGGTCCCATCAGTTCGCCTCGGGGCGACCAGATAATCTTTTTCCTCCTCCATTTAGCCATAAATGCCACGGGCAGTATCTGCCGCTGAAACATATCGCAGAGCATCACCGTGTCGGCGTTTTTCATCTCCCTCCAGGTGTGCCACAGCTCCTTCAGGAAACACAGCACCCCCACTTTGCAATAACGAACCTTAATGCCGTCCACGTCAGACCTGACATCCGTCGCCACTTTGCACTGCTCGATATGTCGGCCTGTGGTAACCACCGACACCGGCACGCCACTACCCACCAACGCCTTCGCGAGCCAATATAGCGTGTTGGCAGGACCACCGAGGCGGGAGGGATAAAAGAGTTCTGTTGAAATGAGTAGGTTCATTGTAACTCGACTTTTCCTATGATTTTTGCAGGATTCCCTGCAACAATAGCAAAGTCTGGAACATCTTTAGTAACAACACTACCAGAACCGACAATAGCTTTTTTCCCTATTCTCGAACAATTATGTAAAATTATTGAACGAGATCCAACAAAAGCACTTTCACAAATACAAAGAGGTTTCCCTATAGGTTTATTATGGTAATCCATCCCATGATGGTGGGTTAAAACCAAAACGCCATGAGCTAGATGTGAATTATCTTCCATAACAACACCACCAGTATAATCTACTGTACATTCGTTGCCAATTGTTACACCATCACATATAGATAAAGTACCGCCATCTTCAAATAACTCCGTTGACAAAGACGAATTCCTTCCGATTATTACATTACTACCAACAGTAATCTTACTAGGACATCGGTACTCAAATCCTGACATTACTCTAACTTTTTTCCCACAGGACGCAATGTTCGATTTAAACAAGATGGATTTTATCTTTTCTACGATTCTTCTAAATACTGTTGCTACGAGGAGCAATACGGCTGAAAACAGGCCGCTTATATGTCCGTTCCAAATCTTATGAAAGTTCATTGATAATAGATGCATTTAGTTGTTGAGCATGAGACATACGACTTCTATTCATTATTGTTTTCTCTAATGATGATGCATTGTGAGCACATTTAATCAATTGATCGTAGTTCTTTATGGAGTATTTAACAGCATCAACAATACTATTTATTGATTTAGGAATAATCCGAATACAATTATGATTCTCCACCATTAAATCTGGAATCCCTCCCACAAAAGTCGTAATCACGGGAGTCCCGAAAATCATAGATTCATGTAATGTTCTTGGAAACCCCTCATGATATGTTGGCAAAATATACACATCAGCATCTAAATAGTATCGTTTCTTTTTTTCATTATCATAGACGGGACCTTCAAGCGATACTATATCATCAAGTCCTTCTTGTTCAACAAGTGATCTTGCATCGTTTAAAAACTCTCCACTGCCAACGATCTTTAGCTTCACTTTGATACCGTCATCCTTAAGTCCCTCCATCGCCATTATTAATTCCCTAACACCTTTATCTTCCGAAACTCTACCTAGAAAAAGTAATTTAATCTCGTCGCTCAACTTGTAATCTCGGTTCTCAATAACATCAGCATCCGAGTATGGTATCATTGGTTTAATTGTCTTAGCTAAATCTTTTTTGACTACCGAATTGACTAAATTGCTAAAACTATTAGCTTCAGTATTAACGACAGATGCTAAACGAAATATTCTATTAGCCACTTTCCCTCTCAAGCCATGCATTCCTCGTATATATAAACCAAAAGGAATTTTCAAGAAGCTGCAAACAAACCCCAGATACCTAAATGTGTTAGGATAATAGAAATAGATAAAATCATATTTGCGAGCTATGAAAATAAATGAGCAGTATGCCCGTAAATAACGCCATATTTTAGTTTTACAATACTTCATTGGAATACACTCGATTCCGTGATCCTCTAAAACATAAGAGTTAATTGTACTTTCTGAGGGACTCGAAAACTGAAAATATGACACGCTATTACCACATTCCATCAACTCATCTAAAAACAAGCCATTGAGAGAATTAGTTAAATGCTTCCCTTTAAAGAAAGTCATAGATGCGTTATCAATGATAAGTATCTTCATCGTTATAAAGTAATTAAAATGATTTATGGTAAATTAATTATGATAGCACATATTGAAGTGTAATAGTATGTCTTTGACAATGGTATTTGCCTTAAACTGATTTAGTAAATCATTACGTTCCAGATATACATTATTGGGAAAATTCTTGTGCATCAGGACATTTAGTGCATTATATATAGAGTCACAGTCGTTACTTGAAACAACCGCTGTATTTAAATTATTCAACAATTCTCTAGTCGGGCTATTAATAGGAGAAATTGAGAGGATTGGACGATTAACTGACAAATAATCTTTTAACTTACTAGAGATAAAGACTGGTCGCTCATCATCTCCATCTAAGTCTAACAAATAATCCGATTCTTTCATTGCCGACAAAACATCATTAGTTCGTTTTCTAAATTCCACGAAAGATGGTGCTGGAGAAAAAGACTTGCCGTAAATAATGACACGCAAATTAGGATTATCAAACCTTTTTATTGCAGAAAACAATTCATCGGGATTTCGATTACCATATATATTACCCAAATACAAAAGAACTATCCTATCTTTAGATTCTTTTTCCTGTAGAAAAGTAAATAGTTGTGAAGAAGGATCAGGGGAAACAAACGATTTCTTCGAAAAGTTAATACTGAGTACCTCCTCTTGGTACTGGAGCATTTTCTCATTTCCTAACGAAATATAATCAGCACAACAAACGTATTCTTTCATTTGTTTAATCATCCTTTTTCTATACAGATGATTATTGGCCCATCCCTCAGGAGCCGGCAAGGGGTCGGTAAAATGCATAATAAGGGGAACTCGAAAAGTATTCTTCCCATATATTCCCACAGGGCAGACACAAATCGGTGTAGAGCGTGTATATATTCCATGAATTGTTTTATCCTGCATAATTCTCCCAACGCATCTTTTAGCTTTAATTTCCCACGAAATGTAATTTACTTCCCTTTGTAAAGCATTGCCAACTACAAAAGAATAACGAGATGGGAGCCGAGGAATATTTGAAACCACCTCAATTACTAATTGAGGATTATTGCTTAAATATGTAGTTGACGTTATGACATAGACGAAACATCCAGCTTCAACCATAGCATTAGCAATACGCAATGCACCTACTCCAACTGGACTATCGTCACCAAAGGAATATGATATAAATAGAATGTTCATTTTGTTATTTTATTTAATGCGCGAGAGACGGTATAGAAGCCACCAGACGACGAAAGGCATAAATGAGAAAGATAGCACCTGGTTGTTAGCGAAAAAATAAAACACCATAACCAAAAACAAAGTAAAGAGTGGAATAGCTGTGTCATTATCACCTTTTACACTATCACACCAAGTACGAGCAAACATCAAACCTATTAAGTAAATTATTATAGGGACGCCAATAAAAGTGAAATCATTTGCTAACCAAACATATATTGTATGCCAATTAACATGAGAATCTATTCCATAATTTTCCAATAGTGACAAATATGTATTCGGCATGGGATTGTAGCCAAATTTAGATGCTATCACCATCGTAAACCAACTTATACCCAAAAAAGTTGGCACAATAATGCCTTCAGATAAGGCAATAGAGAGCGCATAATAACCTTGACACAGATATCCTTCAATATTATTTAATGTAACTAATAACCAATATGGAGCATCTTTATAAAAAGGCGAATCTTATGGCCTATCTCGAACTGATTAATTTCAGATGCGGAAAGGCCATATCTGGATAAGTTCGATATAATAAAGTAAAAAACGAATGCCACTACTGCTATTAGGATACCTATAATGGTTCGTTTCCTAATTCTTGCGCTTCCAAATTCCCTATAATAATTCGAATATGAAACGAAACTAATAATTAGAATCAAATCTAATAATCCTTTTCTTGTCCCTATACCTAACCAAGTGACAATTTGGACTATGATTGTTAATATTATTACTAATCTATATAAAAAGTTGAGATTTTTCCATTTATATAACCCGATTGGCAATACAGCCCATGCTATTGGAGAAAGAAGCGTTGTTATCAAACTTGATGTTACCGCATCCATTGATTCCGCATAATAAACCTCTCCTGGGTTGATTATTGCCAAAACAATGGTACTCAGTGAGACAGGTAGACCTCTCCTTGACCATAACTCAAACAATCTAAAAACATTAAGAATAAATCCAACAATGATTAAAAAATGGACTGTGGATAATCTAAAATGATATTGGGATGGGCGATAATGAGAAACACCTCTCCGATATCCCCAATAAAACGCTACATTTAAAATAATCAAGTATATGATTAAAAGAATCGGGGATTGTAAAGAGTAATCTATCGGCCCCAAGAACAAAAGGATCTCTGTGAAAATCAAGAAACCTAATAGTGCCTTTAGTGGGAAGTATTGTACTCTGCCTTTATTTACTGATTGCATTGATTGTTTTTCTTAATTTTCGAAACAAACGAGCCTACAAATTGATGACAAATAGACTTCTCTGGTTTTGTCAACCCAAACAGATAGGCAAATAAACTCACGCTAATAAATGAAAAGAAGAAAACGATAACAAACCTTAATACATCACGGGATATATAAAAAGAAAACAATATAGGAATGGGTATTGAACATATGACAACTTTAAAAATCGGCAACAAAACATGCCTCATATAATCAGAAACACTAATACCAATTTTATTTCTCATAATCCATATACTAACAATCTGAACCATAACACTTATAACCAGACTAAGAATGTAGACAGAATGTGGTGGATAGTCCAAGCTTAAAACCAAATATGACAAAGGCAAAATAAGCAAGCCTACAATACTCGTGGCAATATTATAAAAACCAATCTTTCCAGAGGCATATAAAATCATTGACACTGGCCCATTTAAAACATCAACCAAAGCGATAATTAAAATTATTCTAGAAAAAATATTCGTATATTCAGGAATTACGTTCCCCAACCAAAGTTTTAGTATAAAATCTATTTCCAATATAATAGGTATAGACACAACAAGAAGCATATAGAAATTAATCTTACTTATACTAACCATCAAACTATAGGACCTATTCTTATTGCCTGATGCATAAGATGAGACAAGTTGAGGCCTTACAGAAGTAGATATATTAGCAATAAAACTTGACAAAGCTCCTTTTATCTGAAAAGAAACCCCACGCGCTGCATTGACAACAGGTCCAAAAAACAAGTTAAGAATTATATTAAGACCCTGATTCCTTGCAACTTGAGCAAAAGCTCCTAGCACACTCCATCCCGTGAACGATATCATTGATTTAAATAATCCCGGCTCAAAGATCAGTTTTGTTTTTTTTACAAGAATCTTTTTTCTTGCATACACAAAATACAATGAGAATACGGTAATAGTTACAGATAGAAGGAGAATGGCATACATTGATAATTTATCCGCACTTATTAATCCTAGAAGTAAGACAATTACAAGTTTTAGTACTACTTCGATAACCCCAACTATTGCGTAATAATCCATCTTTTCATAAGCCATTATTACCGATGAAAATGGAGCTTGTAATATAACCAAGAACAAAGATACAACAGAACAGTGAAATAATACTATAGCTGCATTCATGCGATCAGGATGAATAACCAACTTGTTGCTAACATACCAAAGCCCCACTGTCTCTGCAAGTGCAACTACAATGATAGCCATAATAAACTGTACATATAATGATGTTGAATACACTCGATACACACCCTCTTCACCGTTCTTTCCAAGCTCATAATTATAATATCGTTGAATTGTTGCAACAAATGAAGTGTTTAAGAAGGAAAACATAGAGACGAAACCGGCAACAACATTTAATATCCCATAATCCTCTACGCCTAATTCGTGCAACAGAACCCGAGATGTATAGAGTGTTATCAACATAACAACTCCCATACGGATATACAAGAAGAGCGTATTCTTCGCGATTAATTTATTGCCTATTGCATTTGACATGATTCAATTTATTTAAGCGCACTATGTCTTATTAAACTGATACGATTTCCATACAAAACCTATCTTACCTTACCACAATCTGCACTCCATTTAGTTCATTCTGGATATACTCCAATGACGCAATTTTCGCCTTCATCTCTTCTAGATTGAGCCGACGGGTATTGTCGCTGTTGAACTCCTCGATGGTAGCCCTCTTTGCATCGCCCTCCTTAAAGTACTTGTCGTAGTTGAGGTCGCGGTTGTCAGCAGGAATCCTGTAGAAGTCACCCATATCTATGGCTTTGGCTGCTTCCTCTTTGGTAAGGAGCGTTTCGTGCATTATCTCGCCGTGACGGATGCCAATGACCTTAATCTGAGACTTGTCGCCACCAAACAACTCACACACAGCTTCCGCCTGAGTCTGGATGGTGCAAGCAGGAGCTTTCTGCACCAGGATGTTACCATTCTGACCATTCTCGAATGCAAAGAGCACGAGGTCCACAGCCTCCTCCAGTGACATGATGAAGCGGGTCATCTTCGGCTCGGTGAGGGTGATTGGATTGCCCTTGCGTATTTGGTCAATCCACAAAGGAATCACGCTGCCGCGGCTGCACATCACATTGCCGTAGCGGGTACAGCAGATCTTCGTCTGTCCAGAGTATCTTGACTAAGCGATAGCCACCTTCTCTTCGATGGCCTTGGTGATGCCCATCGAGTTGATGGGATAAGCGGCCTTGTCGGTGGAGAGGCAGATGATGCACTTCACGCCGGCATCAATCGCTGCATCCAGCGTGTTGTCCGTGCCTATGACATTGGTCTTGACCGCCTCCATCGGGAAGAACTCGCACGAAGGCACCTGCTTGAGGGCTGCTGCGTGGAACACCTAGTCCACACCCTTCATCGCATATTTCAGCGTACTCTTGTTGCGCACGTCACCTATGTAGAACTTGATTTTGTTTGCCACCTCCGGCATACGGGCATGGAAGTCATGGCGCATATCGTCCTGCTTCTTCTCGTCGCGCGAGAAGATACGAATCTCGCCAATGTCGGTACGCAGGAAACGGTTCAATACTGCATTACCAAACGAACCCGTTCCGCCGGTAATCAATAATACCTTGTCTTTGAAAATGCTCATATAATCGTTATTGTTTTTTATTTCTATTCGCCGTTTTCCCAATCAAGTGCGGCACTTTGATTTGATTCTTTTTGTTTACTTCCACCTATATACCATGTCGCAAAATGGGCATTTGCTTTGAAAACTAACTGAAAAAAGTCATGGATTCTTTCCAAAGCATTGAGGACACCTCTACTGTCTGTAAAACAAATCATATTGTCGTCCATCACGATACTCTTGTAACGACTGGCAAATTTCTTTAGTTCTTCCAGCTCTTCTTCTTTACACAATTTGCCATGCGACTGGTTATCTCGCACCAAACGAATCAAATCTATCTGGTCGTACAGTATTTTATTCTCTACAATCGAAAGATTACAGGATGGGAAGGCTATTTTAGGATAAACCTTTCGTGATTCTATACCTAATTCCTTATAAACTTCCTTTACGTTTCGCTCATAAAAAGCATAAACAGCTGCCAATAGATAGCCATTGGCGCTTATAGGAATTTGTGCAACAAAATCTACGGCAGAATCGTAAGAGTGATAGACTGTTGAATACATGTCCCTGTCTCCATCAGAAGCAGCTTCTGCGTCAGACTTGGCTCTTTGTTCTATCTCATCAGCGATATTATTATAAAGCTTAGGGAGTTCTGATATGAGACTTTCAAGTATCCTATATTCTTGCTCTACTTTTGTGACTAAAGGATGAGGGAAAGATATCATACTTACCGAGATAACAGATTCAAAGTAGTTCCGGCAGGCAGTATCGAACTGCGAACTTCCGTTCCACCTGTGCTGCCAGAAATCCATTTGTTAAATATGCTCCTCCACTCCCCTGAAATGAACATTCAGCTCGTGCAGATGCTCCAGCAGGGTACCGAGGGGGGTGCCCTCGGTCATCTTGGCAAAGGCGTTGACATCCTTGGGGAAGCACTTGCCACCATAACCGAACTTACCGTCGGGACCGGGGACGAGAGTATGCATCTCGTTAATGTAACCGGAGAGGAGGATGCCGGTATGAACCTTGCGCCAGTCGGCTCCCATCTGCTCGCAGTACTCGCGGCAGGCGTTGAAGTAAGTCACCTTATAAGCTCCGAACACGTTGTGCATATACTTGGTCAGCTCAGCCTCCAGCGGGGTCATCACAGTAAACTTTTTACCTACGAAAATTTTGGTGAGCAGTTCCTGTGCGCCGGTGAAGACCATCGTCTGCTTGCGGAAGTCCTCGAGGAAGGTGCGTTCAGTAAGAAACTCGGGCATATAGCATACCTGGTGGCCGGTCTCACGCGAGAGCATTTCGCTGGAACCAGGAAGGATAGTGGTACGCACGAACACTGGCACATCGGGCAGGTTGGTTATGAGCTCCTTCATCAGCGTGAGGTCCTGCGTACCATCGTCCTCGGTGGGCACGTGGATCTGCAGGAAAGCGATATCGATATTGCTCAGGTCATCATTGTAGCCCTTATACGGGTCGCTGATGAACAGCTTGCACTCCGGGTTGTTATGCTCCAGCCAGTCTTTCAAGGCCCCGCCCACGAAGCCACATCCAATAATTCCAACGTTAATCATTTGTTTGTGAAGTTTTAATTATGGTAAAATTGTTAAATCACTATTTTCTAAGCTATTTTACAACATTGA
>Ga0256405_10006044_pt1 | contig 19910 bp, 10 predicted proteins | sample RumenRJG_02DNA_FD_189096 | JGI IMG/M metagenome (GOLD analysis project Ga0256405, IMG submission 189096) | Bovine rumen microbial communities from Lethbridge, Alberta, Canada - RJG_02 | ecosystem: Host-associated > Mammals > Digestive system > Stomach > Rumen | place: Canada: Alberta... | reverse complement strand
ATCCGGGAATGGAAGATTGCCGAGCGCAGATGGCTGTTGGCACAGAAGGAGAGACGGACATACCGGGTGCCCTGAACCGGTGTCTCCGGAAAACAGGTACTGCGATAAGCATCAGAAACAGGAACCGGGACTATGTGCTTTCTTTATCTGATAGAGGAAGCAACAACTTTGATTATCTTATGAACCTGTGTGACTCTTGCCAGAGCCGTACCCATGCGGATCGCAGTGATCAATGGCATGAGAGATCACAGGGCAGTTACCGGCCGAAGGAAGCGCCGGGGAAGGAGAAGCGTATGTTTAACAGATTTTTCGACGCGCTGGACAAGGAAGGTGTGGAGTGCACCGTCCGTCGCAACACCGGAAATATTGGCGGCGACTATATTGTCGAGACCGGGAACGACCGGGAGCATTTCACAGACCTTGATCCGGAGGAGCAGGAGAAATGCGTGGAGTGGCTGCGGTACAACCTGGTACCAGCTGGGAAGGTTCTCCACAATCACACCAGCTACGGCATGAAGCATATCCTGCAGGATCGTACCAATGTCTATATGACCAATAACGCATTTAAGGAGCTGATGCTTCTGTGTGGGTTCTACCCATCCGAACCGGACATCCTGAACTGGACGTTCTATGTGAAGAAGACATCACCGATGTTTATGACACAGGCCGACGGCAGGCAGGGCCTACCGATGCTGGGTGACCCGATGGATTACAACCGAGCGGAGTGGGAGTACGAGCATGGAAGCTGGCAATGCAGTGACTGCGGCAGGGAACCGGATGGAAACAGCTGCCGGGCAGATGCGGAACACTCTCCAGGCTATGCTTATTGTCCGAACTGTGGTGTGAAGATGAAGACTCACTGATTTCCAGTTGAAAAACAACTTGTGAAGAAGCGTTTTGATTTCTGTTTGAAAAACGATCTGCGTTTGAAAACCGTTTGAATTCCGTTTGATTACAGCCCCGGGGCGGGGGTATATCTCTGACGGATGGCGGCCTGAAGACCGTCGCCCCCTGCCGTGTGCAAAAATCCCGATTCAAACGGGGGAATAGGGGCATATTCAGCCTCTCGGCCGGAATCTGGCATACTGGCGCGAAACCATACAAACAGGGCATTTCGGGTACATTTTGAGCATTGTCTCAGGGTATCCGGGATGCTCTGTTTGTTTGATTCGATCTGAAATAATCAAACGAAATCAAATAAATCAAACAATAGCTGGTGCAGGTCTCTGCACCGTCTACAAACCGGATCAGCCAGTAGGATGCTGGCAGAAAGGAGTATGTATGGCAAAAGACGGAACCAACCGTGGCGGCAAACGTCCCGGTGCGGGAAGAAAGAAAAAGCCGCTGGCAGAGAAAATCCAGGAAGGGCAGAAGGCCATTGCCCTGGCAATGCCGGAGCAGGATGACCTGGACGGAGAAGATGTGGAAAGCATCAGGGAGTTCCTCTCGGAGGATCAGCGTCTCGGAGACCTCTATGGTAAAGAAATCTGGGACCAGATGGCTTCATGGCTTCGGCAGAGAAACTGTGCGCATCTTGTATCTCCCCACCTTCTGGAGCAGTACAGCATGGCCATGGCCCGGTGGATACAGCTTGAGCGCATAAACAACGAGATGGGATTCCTCTCCAAGCATCCGACAACCGGAGCTGCGATCACCAGCCCGTTTGTGACAATGGCGCAAGGGTATCTGAAGCAGGCAAACATCTTGTTTCAGCAGATATTCAGCATCGTATCTGAAAACTGCCGGGAGCCAGTCACGGGCAATCCCCAGGACGATATCATGGAGAAGCTGCTGGGGATGTGACCGCCTGGCACATGATCACCCGGCATACTAATAGACGGTGCCAATTTTGGCACCATCTGACTACGAGTATATGATCGGTCATGTGTACAGATCCGGGCACCTATGAAATAAAATACAACTCCCTCATATCGAAGGTGCGAGTGTGAATTACATCTCAGCACGAATACGATGCTGCAGGGAGTGTGAGTAAAAAAGGAGCGTGATCCGCTATGGAGAAATATGTATACAAGCCGACGCGGTTTATGCTGCCGACGTCGCATTATGACAAAGAAAAGGCTGACCGGGCTGTGGCATTTATTCAGTCCCTCAGCCATACGAAAGGAGCGTTTTACCGAAAGCCTTTCCTGCTCCTGCCATGGCAGGAGACGATCATCCGTGATCTGTTCGGTGTCGTGAAAGAGGATGGAACACGGCAGTTCAAACAGGCAATAGTATTCATAGCCAAGAAGGCCGGGAAGAGTGAGCTTGCTGCTGCGATTGCCCTGTACCTTCTCTGTGCTGACCATGAGCAGAGGGCGGAGATTTACGGAGCTGCCGCAGACCGACAGATGGCCGGACTTGTGTATTCGGTTGCTGCCGACATGATCCGTCTGTCCCCGGCGCTTATGAAGCGGTGTAAGATACTGGATTCCAGGAAGCGCATCATTTTCACGCCGACAAATAGTTTCTATCAGGTATTGAGCTCCGACGCTGACCGCGCCCACGGTGTATCTGCCCATGGCGTGATTGTGGATGAGATCCATGTGCAGAAGAATCCGGATTTGTACAATGTCCTGACCAAGGGTTCCGGTGATGCACGGAAGCAGCCGCTTCAGTTCATTATCAGCACAGCGGGTGACAACATCCATTCCATCGGCTATGAGCTGTTCCAGAAGGCGCAGGACCTGCTGGGCGGCCGCAAGACCGATCCGACGATATACCCGGTTGTGTACGCCGCCGACCCGGAGGATGACTGGACGAGCCCGGAAACATGGCGAAAAGCCAATCCCTCCATGGGCGTGACCTTCCCGGAATCCGCAATCCAGGAAGCATGTGAATCAGCGAAACAGAACCCGTCCGAAGAGAATGTATTCAAAACGCTTCGCCTGAATATCTGGACGAAGCAGGCTGTCCGCTGGATGCCGATGGAGAAATGGGACAAATGCGCGGCTCCTGTGGATACAGAGGCACTTCGTGGCCGTCCCTGTTATGCAGGACTCGATCTTTCCAGTACACAGGACCTTACGGCGCTGGTACTGGTGTTTCCACCCACAAGCCCAGACGAATCATACTCCATCCTGCCCTTCGCCTGGGTACCAGAGGAAACGATAGACCAGCGGTCCAGGCGTGATCATGTGAACTACGACCTATGGCAAAAGCAGGGTTATATCCTGGCAACCGAAGGCTCCGTTGTCGATTATGAAGCCATCGAAGCGAAGATCCTGGAACTGAGAGAAATATACGACATCCGTGAGATCGCGTATGACCGCTGGAATTCCCAGATGCTGATACAGCATCTCAGTGATGAAGGTATGATGGTCGTTCCCTTCGGCCAGGGCATGGCGAGTATGAGCCCGCCGACAAAGGAACTGATGCGGCTGACGCTGGAGGGGAAACTCTCCCATGGTGGCCACCCGGTACTCCGGTGGTGCATGGATAATGCTGTCGTACAGACCGATGCCGCCGGAAACATCAAGCTGTTAAAAGCGAAAGCTGTTGAGAAGATCGACCTGGCAGTTGCCCTGGTCATGGCTTTGGACAGAGCGGTCAGGAACGAGAACAGCCAGAAGGAATCCGTGTATGAGCACAGAGGGATCCTGCTGCTGTAAGAAAACAACCTCTTTAGGCGTATGTACGCCTAAAGTATAACACCCCTGTCAAGGGCATCTATGATGCATTTGCAGCATTCATGGCGGATCTGAGGCATCCATGATGCATTTGCACTATCCATAATGCATTAGTAGCATCCACGACGCGGAAGGATTCAAACCCGTATGAAAACCCCTGACAGCGGAGAAAGGAAAGGATATGAGCATTTTTCAGAGTTTATTTAACCGGCGGAGGGCAGAAGACCGTGCTGCCGGTTCCGGATACCGCTTCTTCTTCGGACAGAGCACTGCCGGGAAGACAGTCAATGAACGCTCCGCAATGCAGATGACCGCTGTGTATGCCTGTGTGAGAATCCTTGCAGAGTCCATTGCCAGCCTGCCGCTCCATCTCTATGAGAAAGGCGAGAACGGCGACAGGATCAGGGCAGAAGATCATCCCCTTTATTTCCTGCTCCACGATGAGCCGAACCCGGAGATGACCAGCTTTATCTTCCGGGAAGTGATGGTCACCCATCTATTACTTTGGGGGAACTGCTACGCACAGATCCTGCGAAACGGGCGCGGGGAAGTGGTCGGCCTGTATCCCCTGATGCCGAATAGGATGTCCGTTGAGCGTGACCAGAACGGACAGCTGTATTACCGCTATCAGCGGCTTAACGGAGAGCCTCCGACAATGGAAAGTACGGATGTGATCCTCCTTCCGGAAGATATCCTTCATATCCCGGGACTGGGCTATGACGGACTGGTCGGGATGTCGCCGATCGCCGCCTGCCGGAATGCGGTCGGCATGGGCCTTGCCGCAGAGGAATATGGCTCCCGGTTCTTATCAAACGGGGCAACGCCTGCAGGAGTCCTTGAGACACCGTCGCTGATCAAAGATGTCAGCAAGCTGCGTGACTCCTGGGAGAAGGCTTACGGAGGCACAGGGAACGCCGGGAGGGTCGCCATCCTTGAAGAAGGCGTCACATTCAAACCGATCAGCATGAGCCCGCAGGACTCACAGCTTCTGGAAACCCGGCAGTACCAGCTGACGGAGATCGCCCGGATTTTCCGTATCCCGCCGCATATGCTGCAGGACTTATCCAGGGCTACGTTTTCGAATATAGAGGAGCAGAGCCTGGAATTCGTGAAATACACACTGGCTCCATGGATCAGCCGGTGGGAGCAGAGTATGGCCAAAGCCCTGCTAAGCCCGGAAGAACGGAAGAAATACAGCATCCGCTTCAATGTCGATGGACTGCTCCGGGGGGACTATAAGTCCCGCATGGAAGGTTACCGTATAGGCGTATCCTCCGGGATCCTCAGTGTGAATGACTGCCGCAGGCTGGAGAACATGGACCTGATTTCTGATGAAGAAGGCGGCAACTACCATCTGATCCAGGGTGCGATGATACGGCTGGAGGATGCAGGGATATATGCTTCCGGTAGCCAGGGGACTGATAATAAAGCTATTCAGTCTGCTGAAGATAATTACACTCAGGCTGCAGATGAAAGAGAAAACAGTGGTGCAGCCGGGAAGGAGTCAGAATGAAGAACAAAAAACACTTCTGGAACTGGGGCGGCGATCCCTCTTCCAGGGAACTGTATCTCTACGGCACGATCGCCGAGGAATCATGGTTTGACGACGATGTGACCCCGGAAATGTTCCGAAGCGAACTGATGTCAGGAAGCGGCCCGGTCACGGTCTGGCTGTCCAGCCCTGGTGGAGACTGCATTGCGGCATCCCAGATCTACAGCATGCTGATGGATTATCCATTTGATGTAACTATCAAGATCGACGGTATTGCTGCATCCGCAGCTTCTGTGATCGCGATGGCAGGCACGAAAGTATTGATGGCACCGACCAGCTGTATGATGATCCATGACCCGATGACCATGGCCATGGGCAATGAAGGGGATATGGAGAAGGCCATCGATATGCTGAAGGCTGTGAAGGAATCTATCATCACTGCCTATGAGATCAAGACAGGCCTGAAGCGGGAAGAGATCTCCAGACTGATGACCGCAGAGACCTGGATGGATGCGGGCAAGGCAATCGAGCTTGGTTTTGCTGACGGCATCCTTCAGAAGAATGAGGTGTCCCCTGTGGCTGATCATAAGCCGTCAGTCCTGTTCTCCCAGAGGAGTACAGACCGGCAGCTGTTCAACAGGCTGGCAGTGTCTGCCGGGGTTCCGGTGAAGCCGCTGTATGACAGGCTTGATCATCTGAAAAACGATAAATAACCATTTCTCGTCCGCCAATTTTGGCGTACGGGGACAGGCGTAAAACAGCGATATACCGCGATAAGGTTCAGCAGTTGCATCCCCCTTGTGCAGCTGCTGTTCTTTATAAATGTATACCGCCTGCCGGATTCTTTACCATGATCTTATCTGGTGAGCGGCATGTAACTTATGCTCCTGTGCATCCTGCAATACCGCAGGCCGACGGGAGCATTTTTTATACTCAACCGGCTCTGTAAATATTATTCAGACGCAGAGCCATATTTTGCGGCCCGGGACGCATTTCCCGGGAGAAAAGAGGCATTATGCTTAGAAGAATCAATGAACTGCGTGAAAACCGCTCAAAGGCATGGGAAGCTGCAAAGAACTTCCTCGATACACACCAGACCGAAAACGGTACGCTCAGCGCCGATGACGCAGCCACCTACGACCGTATGGAAGCGGAAGTAGTGAACCTTGGCAGGGAGATCGAGCGCCTGGAACGCCGCGAGGCCCTGGACGCACAGATGTCCCTCCCTGTCGGCACTCCGCTGATCAGCCGTCCCGGCATGGGTACCGATGTGAAGACCGGACGCGCGTCTGACGAGTATAAGAGAGCTATGCTTACAGCACTGCGTACGAACTTCCGCACCGTTTCCAATGTCCTGATGGAAGGCACGGATGCCTCCGGCGGGTATCTGGTTCCGACTGAGTACGACACCCGTCTGGTCGAAGCCCTGGAGCAGGAGAATGTAATCCGTTCCCTTGCTACTTTGATCCAGACATCCGGCGAGCGTAAGATCAACGTCGCGGCTTCCAAACCTGCCGCAAGCTGGGTGGAAGAAAACGGTGAGCTGGTCTTCGGGGATGCCACCTTCGACCAGGTGATCCTGGATGCGTACAAACTCTCTGTGGCTGTGAAAGTCTCCGAAGAGCTTCTGGCCGACAATGCCTACGATCTGGAGTCCTTCCTGATCAACGCGTTCGGCCGCGCCATCGCCAATGCGGAGGAAGAGGCGTTCCTGACCGGCGACGGAAGCAGCAAGCCTACGGGTATCTTTCATGCCACGAAGGGCGGACAGGTCGGTGTGACTGCGGCATCCGCCACCGCCATCACGGCGGATGAGGTGATCGACCTGGTGTACAAGCTGAAGCGTCCGTACCGCACCAACGCTGTGTTCGTGACCAGCGATTCCACCCTTGCGGCGATCCGCAAGCTGAAGAATGATAATGGCTATCTGTGGCAGCCCGCGCTGACTGCAGGAGAGCCGGACCGTCTGATGGGATTCCCTGTGTACACAAGTCAGTTTGTACCGGCTATTGCCGCCGGACAGCCGGTCATTGCTTTTGGCGATATGAGCTACTACAACATCGGTGACCGCGGGACCCGCTCCTTCGCGGCTCTGCATGAGCTGTACGCCGGTGTTGGCCAGGTGGCCTTTGTCGCCAAAGAGCGAGTGGACGGCAAGTTGATCCTGCCCGAGGCCGTGCAGGTACTGAAGATGAAGAGCACTGCGGCGCAGGGGTGATGGTAAGACACTCTGATGAAACGGATGACCTTTGATCTGCTGTCCAGTATAGTACCGATCAGGGCAGAAACGGGAGACAAATTCGTTTGAAGTCGCGAAACGGCAAGTTACGGGAACGGCATCCGGACTGACTATGCCAGCTATAAACTTGTGTTTATAGAGGAGAGGGGAACAGGGGGGATTCTCCATCTCCATCTGCCTGATTATTACTGCCATACCTACGCAGGTCAGAGCCCTGCATCTTTGTCCAGATCACCCAGAAGAAACTCGTCAGAAGGGCAGAAAGAATGTTGGATTTATGCCGGAAATCTGCCCTTCTACCTATAATTATAACTTGCTATCTGAGCCAACTCAGAGGTAATATCCACGTACGCCGCAGGGCTGTCTTAAGGCCTGCAAGATGGCGAAAAGAAGGCAAGGCACAGACCTTTACCGGAAAGGAGAAAAAACAGAATGGATAAAACAGTTCAGATCCGTCCGGCGCTGTCCGCACAAGACCGTGAGCGCAAAACCGCCAGGAAAAAACAGGCTTCTGTAAAAAGAACTCCATCCCTGGACATCACCGTGCCGAAGCAGGCCCCTTCTGTGACTCCGGAAGCCACGAAGACTACGGTGATCGAAGCAGCGCCTGCCCCGGCCGCAAAGCTCCGTGCCGCGGGATACTGCCGTGTATCCACAGGGAGTGACCTGCAGCGTACCTCGATCACAGCCCAGCGCCAGCATTATGAGGATTATATCCGGTCAAACCCCGAATGGATCTTCTCGGGCATCTACTGGGAAGCCGGGGTGACAGGAACCAAAACAGAGTCCAGACCGGAGCTGCAGCGGTTGATCGCGGACTGCAGGGCCCACCGTATCGATCTGGTTTTGACCAAGTCGATCTCACGATTCTCCCGCGACACTTCCGACTGCCTGGAGATGGTAAGAACCCTCACATCCCTTGGCGTGGGCATCATTTTCCAGAAGGAAAATATCGATACCAGAAGCATGGATTCGGAATTCCTCCTGACACTCTTTTCATCCATCGCGGAAGAAGAGTCGCAGTCCATATCCAGCAACAGCAAATGGGCGGTGCAGAAGCGGTTCCAGAACGGAACCTTCAAGTATTCCAAAGCGCCATATGGATATGATCTTGTGAACGGCAATTTCATCGTCAACCCGGAACAGGCTCCCATTGTGAAGGAGATCTTCAGGCGGGCATTAAGCGGCGAAGGGACGATTGCCATCGCAAGAGATCTGAATGAGCGGGGCATCCCGACCGGAACAAAACGCAGGGACGGGTCAGATGGTATATGGAATTCCTCCATGATCCTCGGTATGATCAAAAATGTCACCTACACCGGGGATGTCCTGATGCAGAAGACCTACAGCGGCAGGGATTACCGCAGGCGGAAGAATACCGGAGAGCGGGCACAGTATTATGCAGATGCCCACCACGAAGGCATCATCGACCATGAAACGTTCGAAAGGGCAGGTGCATCACTGAAGCTGCGAAGGAAGAGCGCACCGCCAGCAGATTCTGCTGATGGAGGAAGGAAGAATCCCGCGCAAAACAGGTATGCTTTCTCCGGCAAACTGGTCTGTGGATGCTGCGGAGGCAGGATGAAGCGGATCACCGGCAGGGCTGGTGGAGGGAAACGGCATTTCTGGGGATGCGGCGCACATACGGCAGATCTGCAGGCCTGTTCCATGAAACGGGAGCAGGAGGAGAGCCTTCGGAACGCTTTCATCACGATGCTGAACAGGCTGGCGTTCCTGCCACTGGCAGATTTGTATATTGAAATGCTCACCAAAGAAGAGGCGGACAAATCCGGCCCCGAAGCAACGGCACTTCGTGCAAGGCAAAAATCCATAACCGAAGAAAAAGAACGGCTCACGCTCCTCTTAAGCAAGGGATGTGGTGAGCCTGTTTTATTTCAGGAGAGGATCGCGTCGCTGAATGCGGAAGAGACGGCTTTGCAGAAGGAGATGGAAAAAATCAGCGGTGAGAGTACCCGGATGCGGGAAGCAAAGAATCTGAAGAGGGTCATCGGTGCGTGGAAAACAGGCCGGGAGACTGATGCAGACAGGATTTTCACAGAAATTGCTGAACATGCCACTGTGAATACCGGAGAGGCAGTCACATTCCGTCTGAAATGCGGGCTGGAGCTGACAGAGACGCTGGCGGATAACGGGGATGAATAACAGGAAGGAGACCAGAATGGCACAGATACCATACGGATACAGGATCGAGAAGGGCAGAATTGCTGTGGACACAGAGGCAGCTGCAGCAATCAGCAGATTCGTTGAGTCCTATCTCAGCGGCCTGTCGGTGAAGGAATCAAAGAAGGCAGCTAAGATACCTCTCAGCGAATCGACGCTCAATCAGATTCTGAAAAACAATACTTATCTTGGCACAGATGATTATCCTCCGCTCATCACAGCGGAGGTTTTTCATTCTGTCCAAGAGGAGCGGAAGCGGCGGACACACCCTGCAACGACAAGGCCGTCCGATCCGGTTCCCGTAAAGAGCAGGTTTGTGTTTCATGCGCATGATCAGGACTCTGTGATCACGGAAGGCACTGGAGCAGCCAGGGCTGTAGAACTGCTCTATTCAATGATCAGAGTTTCCTCTGATGGCAGGAAAACAGCAATGGATGCGGAGATCAGTGAGATGAAGAATGCGTCACAGACCACAGCTTCCCCGGACGGCAGAGAAACTGCTACGGCTGCAGATATCAGCGAGCTGAACAGGGAGGCGGAAACAATTATCAAACAGCACCAGGATGAAAGGAGGCTCACATGGCAGTAAGGATCATCCCGGCGAGACAGCCGGAAACCATGGGAACATCGGCGCTGAAGCCAAAACTGCGGGTGGCGGCCTATTGCCGCGTCAGTACCGATGAAAACCAGGAGACCAGTTATGAGGCACAGGTTGCCCACTATACCGACTACATCACAAACCATGAAGGATGGGAGCTGGCAGGCATTTTCGCTGACGAAGCGATCAGCGGAACCGGAACAGCGAAGCGCGAACAGTTTCTCGCCATGATCGCCGCCTGTGAGAACGGTGACATTGATCTGGTCATCACGAAGAGTGTAAGCAGATGGGCAAGGAACACCCTTGACTCCCTACAGAATATCCGTAAGCTCAAAGCCCTCGGCATCCCTGTGATCTTCGAGAAGGAAAACTGCAACACCATGGAATCTTCCGGGGAGCTGATGATCACGCTTCTCTCATCACTGGCACAGCAGGAGTCGGAATCAATCAGCAAGAACGTCCGCATTGGCCTGCAATATGGCTTCCAACGTGGAAAGCCCATGCTCAACCATACGACCTTCCTTGGTTACACAAAAGAGAGGGGCGACACAGAACTCTCTATCGTCCCGGAGGAGGCGGATACCGTCCGTCAGATCTTCCGTGACTTTCTGGAGGGCTGCAGCATCGGCGAGATCAAGGATATGCTGGAAAAAACGGGAGTGAAGACCCCGGCGGGAAAAGATAAATGGTATCACAGCACGATCATCTCCATGCTGAAGAACGAGAAGTTCATGGGCGACTTGCTCCTGCAGAAGACCTACACAGTTGACTTCCTAACCAAAGAGAAGGCGAAGAATTGCGGCGAGTTTCCTCAATACTATGTGGAAAATGCCCATCCTCCGATTGTACCGAAGGAAGTGTTCATGCGGGTGCAGGGTGAGCTGATGAGACGGGAACTGGAGAAAGGATCCGGCTCCGGAAGACCGACGCTCCATCTGGCCCTGAACGGCAAGATCGAATGCGGTGACTGCAGGAGCACCTACCGTCGCTGCTCTTCCCCCTACGAAGAAACAGTCTGGCGCTGCAGGCACCAGAGCAGAAAAAAGTACTGCACAGGCAGGGCTGTGAAGGAGAAGGCAGTCAAAGACGCTGTGGTGGAGGCATTCAGCCGATTGCCGGAGTGCCGGGAAGACCTGATCCGGATGCAGGAGAGAATCCAATGGGGCCCGCTGGAGACGATCACAAGGGAACTGGAAGCGATAGAAGAACGGAAGAGCACGCTTGAGGCTATCATCAGCGACTACGCCGCAACTGGAACGCTCGACCAGCGGACGATCTTCCTTTACACCGATGAGGACGAAGAAGAAGTCAGCGCCGAGGCTGCTATCGAGCACATCAAGAATGAGCTGGACGATCTGGAATTCCAGCGGGACAGCAGGCTGACCGACAAGGCGGAGCTTGCGGTGCAGGAAGTGCAGATCCGGAGCCTCCTGAAATTGATCGGCCAAATGGCTGCTGTGAATCCGGCAGAGGGCTGTGCAGTCAGGATGGCGACGGAGGATGGAACTGAAGAGCAGGATGGCGATCTTGAAGAGAGTGGATTGCAAGCGATTGACGAGACGGAAGCCTCGCACAATGCCGCTGCCGATAGTACTGCTGATGCCTGTGGAGCCTCATGTGAACCTGGTGCCGCCTGCTACGATCTTACAGATTTCTACGACCGGACAGACAGGGCTCCGGAGAACACGTCCTTCTACTCCGAAGATCTGGTCAAGCGGTATATCCAGAGCATCACAGTGAAAGCAAGATATCTGCTGGTGAAGTTCAAGGCCGGAGTCGAGATCAAGGTGAAGGTGTGAGAAAGTGGAATATCCCCGTCTATGCAGCTTCGCAACTGTGTAAGTGATCATGGGAAGCGTGATCAGGAACAGAGCGGCGAAGTGGCATAGGCGGGGCATTTAATATTGGCAGTCGCTGATTCCCTCGAGATAATTGAAAAATCATGCTGTATGAGGTATAACTATATCAAAACAAAACGAGGGGTTGGTATTATTAGCAATAAAACAGACAAGCCAAAACTGACATCACGACAGCTCGTGGTGAAGATGCGAAATGAGAAAGGCATTACGTTCAAGTATGATTCAGAAGATGATGCAGCGGAGTATCTGTCCGACAGAAATAATTATTTGCGTACAGCATGCTACAGGGTGTCTTTTCAGAAATATCCGGCAGGCGTGAATGCCGGGAAATATATAAATCTGGATTTTGCATATCTTAAGGAATTGTCTGTGATAGATATGCATTACAGATTCCTTGTTAAGAAAATGTGCTCTGACATAGAGCATGCAATCTCTGTAAATCTGCTTAAGCTTATCGAGAACGATCCATCTACCGATGGATATGATATCGTCGAACAGTTCCTGAACGGAAATCCATATGTTGTTCAGAATATTGAGAGATCCAGAACATCACCGCATACCGGTGAACTGATAAAGAAATACTTCTCACTGACAACGACAACAGATCCTGTTACCAGAAGGAGAATCACCCACATTACAGCATATGACGACTGTCCCGCATGGGTGCTATGCGAATGCCTGACATTTGGAGATCTGTCATCTTTCTACCGTTTTTACTGTGATACTCGTAGGATCCCCATGTTTACTTCCTGGGAGGTTCTTAATCTCGTCAGAAGCTTAAGAAACGGTGTCTCACATGATAATTGCATATTGTGCAATATTCCTTCGGGATCAAGTGTTCCTCCACAAGAGCTCACAGTGGCAGTTCGTAACCTCGGTCTTGTATCCACATCGCAGCGACAGAAGAAGCTTTCAAGCAGGACTGTTTTGGAATTTACAGCTTTGCTGTATGCATATAGACTGATCGTAAGCGGAAAGGTTCGAGATCATAGAGTGAAGGAACTGAAGGATCTTTTCTATGGCAGAGTACAGGAAAAGAAAGCATTCTTTGCGGCCAACAATCTGATCACTACAACCTATGAATTTGCATGTAAGATGATCGAGGGATTTTTGCCAGTGTAAACAAAAGCGTCCCCTTGTGCTGGAATATTCGCTCGGAAATAGTCTGTTGACAGATTGACAAATACCTTCAAATGGTGTATCCTTGACTCAACATAAAAAACCAGTAATGGTTTTGACGGGGCGGTGCTAAGGCAACGTCCTATTTTTTTGATCTTTCTGCCCACCTGGCAACGATCCCCCTGTGTAAGAACCTACACAACCGGAAACCTGCCTGGTGGGCTTCTTTATTTCTTCAATCCTCCATCAATCCCCGCATTTCCCCTTCTTTGTTCCGACCAACTCGGAACAGCAATCAGTAAAAATAATCAGCCCTTTTTTTGCCGTTTTCTTCAAAAATCCAGCCCTTTTCGGGTATATTATGAGAAACTGAAAATCCCCTTTACCCTTACGAGTTCTGAGAATCGTCGGGACAGTGATTGAGAAGAATGTACTGGCGAGCGATGGGAAGAATTATAACGTCACCGTGACGTATGGGGCCGAGACCGGGATCCCTTCGGACGCTGAATTGGCAGTTGAGGAGATACTGCCGGGGGATGATGGTGATACAGGTACGTCCTCTGCTTACGACGAGTATGTATCAAAGACTGAGAATGCGCTGGGAATGGAAGAAGGTAGCGCAGGTTATATCTGGCTGTTTGATATCAAGATCGTGAATAAGGATGATCATGAGATTAAGTACCAGCCGGCGGAGGGTACTTCTGTTGACGTGCGGATTGAATTGGCAGACAGCGAAAGTGAGAGCTTGAGCGTTGTGCACTTCGCGGATGGAGCAGAGGAAGGAGATAAGATAGAAAGCAGTACGGAGTCTGTGAATGGTGGCCAGGCCGTGTGCTTTGAAGCAGACAGCTTTTCTGTATATGGCATAGTAGATCTTGACTCTGCAGATACAGCATCATCTGTTGATGAACTCGATGGAAACAGTTATTATCTGTCGGTGGATAATGGAAGCAATCGCTATTATTTCACAAATGCGCTGAATTCTGTTCCCAGGATTGTAAAGACTACAACGATTGATTCAGCTGTCAGATATTATTTTGAAGCCACAGATCCAGACGAACAGGGGAATAGCTTCTATATTTATACATACGATGATGATGGAAACAAAAAATATGCAAATATGACCATAGCTTCTAACAAAGGGGTGTTCAGTTTTGACGAAGAAGCCACAACAAAGTATACTGTGGACATCTATACTGAGGGGACTGAAGAGACACCTGCGACATTCCATATTTATAACCGCACAGCAGCTAATGTCTATTATACCTGGCATTTTAACACGGATTTTGAAGTGGCGAGAAATTCAAAGGGCAATGGTGATAAGATCATCCTGACCAAAATCGGAGATAACGAGACGGCGCCTTCCGATCCGTATGGCCTCGACGGCCAGCCCCTGGGCATTATCTGGAATGTGAATGATACATCTGGTTCCGGAATGTTGGCATCTGCCGGGACATCGAGTGTCACAGTCACCCTTACGGATGAAGATGGCAACATCATAAAAGATGAGAACAACAAGAACGTAACCGTAAAGGAAACTATAAATGTTCTGAAAAACAAATCTACTACTGTCAGGATCGACCCTGTCAGCAGGACGGATCGTGTCTTCGTCGCACAGAACAGTGATATTACGATGTGGACATTCGCCTGCTGCGGACCAGCCCAGTATTATATCACGGCAGTGGTGAATGGACAGCTGAAATATGTCAGATTTGACGATACGGATAATCATGGGAACAGTGACAAGGGTATCTCCCTGGTAGATACCCCTGATGAGAGATGCAAGATAACAGTAACCGAAGGGACCGGCACTTATAGTGGAAAGTATAAGTTCAGCAGCAACGGACGGACCCTCTATAACAATAACGGGAACTTTTATACGGTCGCAGATTCACAGAATGGCTCAAATGTCTGGATGTATTTTGCCGAGCAGTCAAACCTGAACGATGACGACTTTGTAGTTTATACGGCAAAGAAAGTCAGTGTGTCCGGCCCGGTAAATGAGGACGGAACCATTGATTATGATGTCAAGGATGGGGATCAGGTTGTCCTTTATACCCGTATCTGGAACGAAACCACGCTGGAATACGAGTATTACACAATCGATTATGACGGAATGCTGGTCAGAGCGTACATGAGTGGTGACAATATCTCATGGGTCGGCAGCAAGGTCAACACTATGCTGTGGGATTTTACGGAATATCATGAGCTTGATGCAGATGGGAACGAGACGGATATTCCAAATTACTATTATGAACTGCAGAACAACTATTCAGGAAAGTATATTGCGCCTCAGGTAACTGGGAATGAATTCCTGGCAGACAGCCCCATCGGCATCAACCTGAACGGGCGGCGATATAACGAGTATTACAGCACGGTCCTGGCGTGGGATGATCCATATTATGATTATGCTATGCTCATGGTTCCTGAAAACGAGTACCAGCTTGGTTCCGCCCCGATTGCGCTGGTGAATGATACAACGATCACCAGGGATTTCTATTTCGCCATCATGACAAATGAGGAAGAAAGCGGTGAGCTTTCAACGGTAGAAACGATTGACCATACGAGCTTCGGTATTTCTGTCAAGATGATCAATTATCCCGGCGGCATGCAAAGTACAGCGAACGGGAATTATCATAATATGATCCAGACGGCTGTCCTGGGGCAGACATCAAAGAATGGAAGCACTGTTTATGCCAACCTGTTGAAAAAGAACCTAAGTGGTAACGGATATCCTGATGTCGCGCTGAGCGGGTATACAAGTCATAATCTCAGTGAATTGTATTCTGCCTGCAGCGCTGCTTCTGAAACGACTGTCAACCATACTTTCCTTGCGAGTACATACAGCGAGACAGGATACTTTGAATATGACTGTACCCAGAATTTTGCTCACCTGATTACGAGTACAGACGATGTCTGGTATGGCATGCCGATGCCTGGCGGCGGTGCGTATAGCATTGGGGATATTGTTGTATACGATCAGCTGGGAACAACTTCGGACACCGGAGATACGAGGCGCCACGGGCAGTACTTCCCATACAATGACCTCGCAGAGACGGTAGAAGTGGATGAAGATGGCAATCTGGTCATTACACCGGCTTATTCTTATTCCACTACAATGTATAATACGACAAACATCAAAGGGCAGGCGATCACATCGCTGGATCCGAGGTATGGGGAACAGTTATACCAGATACCAAACAGTAAAACCAATAAGCTTGCACCGAACGTCGACCATTACTTCGGCATGGAGATGGATGCCAGCTTCATGCAGAGCGAGAGCGGACTGGATGCCTGGGGGCACGATCTGATCTTCGAATTCTCAGGAGACGATGATTTCTGGCTCTATATAGACGGCAAGCTGGTGCTGGATCTTGGCGGCATTCACTCGGCGTGTGACGGTAGTGTCAATTTCAGGACCGGAGAAGTAATTGTAAACGGAAAGAAAACAAATCTCAGGACATTATATAGAGAAGCATACCTGGAAGAGAATTCTGGCGCAGCAGAAGACGAGATTACGGCTTATCTGGACGGCTTCTTCAAGGACGGCGGGACAGTCTTCAAGGATTTCTCCGGCCACACCATGAAGATGTTCTACATGGAGCGCGGCGCCGGCGCTTCCAATCTTCACATGCGCTTCAACCTGGCACCTTATGTCAACGGGGAGGTTCAGCTTGAGAAGGAAGTGAGCGGAACCGATACCGTAAGTACACCGTTCCCGTTCCAGATCTGGTACTGGGATACAACCAGTGCCCGGTTTGTGCAGGCAAAGAGAGGGACGGAGACAGAGCCCTATGCTTATGACCCTTCTGTTCTGGATGCAACTACGAAGGAACCAGTACCATACCAGGCAGAATACAATGTGAACGGCGTAAGCTATCAGGGGGTTTATTTCCTGACTCCCGGCCAGACAGCCTCTATTCAGCTGCCTTCGGAAGATACGAAATACTATTTTGTGGAATGCGGGATCAATCCCAACACCTATGATCAGGTGACGGCAAATGGAGAGACAATAGAGGGTATCATTGTCGCCGATTCTGACCCACTGAAGGACTATAAGATTGAAGATGATACGGTTTCCAGCCGCAAGAAAGTCATCTACAACAACCATGTTTCCGACAGCGCGCAAAAGACGCTGACGGTAACGAAAAGGCTTTGGAGAGATTATGATAAAGCGACGGAAATTCATAGCGGAGACGGAGCTGATGCGGATAATACCAACTTCCGATTCAGAATTTATATTGGCTCCGGAACGGACAAAACGGTAGGTGGAACAGGCTATGCTGTATATAACACCGGAAAGTATTATGTAAAGAACAGCGCAGGTGAATACTGCATCTGGCAAAACGGTGGGTTTGTATCTACCGGAAAAACGGATTTTTCGGACTTGAGCACGCAAAGAACGGAAGGAGAGTGGAAGAGCGAAGCGGAACAGGCCACCTTCTACACATCCCCAGGAGGAGCTGTTGACTACATTAAGGCAGGCTATAGCATTGAGATTCCCGGTCTGATGGCTGGAACTCCGTACTACATTGAAGAGCGTTTGGATGAAATACCCGCAGGCTATAACCTGATCGACTATACGACGACAGAAGGTGCGTATTCTTCTGACAATACAGGTGCAGAAGGAAGCAGCGGCACAATTGCGGCAAATGATAGCAACAGAACAGTTTCAGTTCATAACCAGCATGGCTATGGCCTGACCGTTGATAAGGTCTGGTCCGATGCTGCCTTTATGGAGTCACATGATGATATTTACTTTGGGGTATATCTGAATGGAAGTCTGATTGAAGATTCCGTGCGGCGCCTTCATCATCCTGCTACATCCATCAACTGGTTCTTCCGGGAACTGGAAGAAGGCAAAACCCTGAATGATTATCAGGTGTATGAACTGGAGCTGACAAAGAATGGTCAGAGCATCACGGCAGATGATATCAATGTTGATACTGATACCGGCAAGGTCACCTGGGATCCCAGTTCAAATATCAGTGTTAGAAAAAAAGAAGCGAATGACTCCATCAATATCGGCGGTGTATCCAATGAGTATGGTTATTCTGTAAGTTATTCATATACTGTGGGCTATGAAAGACAGGAGCTGTCGGAACAGGAGATTGCAGACAAGGTTAATTCACGCACAGATACTGTGTCAAATTCCAGACCGGGTATCAAGTTTGTAAAAACAGATCTTGGCGGAGAAGCTTTAGGCGGCGCAAAGTTTGTGCTGACGGATGACAGCGGGACGATCAGGAAGACCTTCACATCTGCGGAAGATGGCCTGATCGTGGTTTCTTATCTGGAAAATGATAAAACATACACCCTTACTGAAACTGCCGCCCCGTACGGCTACCAGACGTTAATCGCTTCCATTACCATTAAGAAAACGGTCGACGAAAATGGCAGGACGATTGTTTATGTGAATGGAGTAGCTACGGAGGGGGCTGTAAAGGATGAGACAGGCACATACGAACTCTATAGCGTGACTCAGGTAGATGAACCTACTGCCGATAACATGCCTACGATTTCTATCCGAAACAAGGATTATACTCTGAAGGCTGTTAAGGTGGATGCGTATTCGTATGAACCAATGAAGGACGTAAAGTTCGCACTGTATAAAGAAGAATATGAGACGGTAAACGGCGTTCCAAATCATGACTATCCGATGCCGGATTATAATCCGATGAGCGGGTACGACAACCTGACAACCGATGAAAACGGTGTAATCCCGGGGATCTTCATGAAAAATTCCGAGACGCCCGGCGGACTGACTGCGGGTACTTATTACTTGCGTGAAGAGACACCATCCGGGTATAATTCCCTGGGCTTTGACATCAGAATTACGATCTCTGAAACCGGGGAGGTAACGCTTCAAAGCGCGACCCGCCCGGCTCAGTCAGGGCATTGGACATTTGGCACTGTGTCAGACAGTGTTGCAAGCGTGGCTTACAGTGACGGGGTTATGCAGATCAAGGTGAAAAACACGCCGAAGGATCCGGTGCGCATCAAAAAGCTTGAAATGCTGTCGAGGGATAAGGCTCTGGAAGGCGTTAAATTCGAGCTGTATAAAATCGGACAAATTGATGACGATGGACTGCCAAGAGAAGACGAAAGCGCTGTTATTTCCGGCGCTACAAATGAGTATGGTATTTTGCTGCTCGGCGGTCTGGAAGAGAATACATCATATTATCTGTATGAAACTGAAGCACTTCCCGGTTACAACATGCTCACTGCACCGGTCATCATCACAACGGCAGGACCAAACACGATCAATGCTTCGCTAAATGGCGCACCGCTTGGATGCCAGAAAGTCAAAGACAGTAACAATAACGACGTCTGGGAAATTACAGTTTACAATTCCACCGGCTACGAGCTTCCCTCCACCGGCGGCCCCGGTACCAACCTGATCTATCTCATCGGTATCATGCTCACAGGCATCGCCGGAGCCGGTCTGGTGATGAGGAAGAGACGGAGAGCATAAGAACAAAAAGAAAACTGGCTCTGTGAGTGTGAAATCTCATGGAGCCGTTTCTTATATCCGAATACTTCAATACGGTACGTAAGCGGTAAATAGCCGGTACTCTACCGGGAAATAAGGAAATGTGGGATAATACCTCAGGCGTACTCGAAAAACTTGTAGTTTTTCAATCACTAAATCGGGAGGTATTATCCATGGATAAGACAACGCACGAAGTCCGGCTAATCCAATGGCAGGAGATCATTCAGGCGCAGCTGGCCAGCGGTCAGAACAAGCGCGAATGGTGCCGGGAAAACGGGATTTCAGAAAAACAGTTTTTCT
>Ga0256405_10006043_pt1 | contig 19913 bp, 17 predicted proteins | sample RumenRJG_02DNA_FD_189096 | JGI IMG/M metagenome (GOLD analysis project Ga0256405, IMG submission 189096) | Bovine rumen microbial communities from Lethbridge, Alberta, Canada - RJG_02 | ecosystem: Host-associated > Mammals > Digestive system > Stomach > Rumen | place: Canada: Alberta... | reverse complement strand
AGTTTATTGCATGTTTGAGCATATTTGATTACTTTTTAAACAGTTGTAAACCTTTAGAACACGGTTCTAAACTGTTACAGACCCATAAAACATGCTCAAAGTTGCGATAAACTATTGCCAAAGGGCAAAAGTTTATTGCATGTTTGAGCATATTTGATTACTTTTTAAACAGTTGTAAACCTTTAGAACACGGTTCTAAACTGTTACAGACCCATAAAACATGCTCAAAGTTGCGATAAACTATTGCCAAAGGGCAAAAGTTTATTGCATGTTTGAGCATATTTGATTACTTTTTAACCACTTGTAAACCTTAGAGCAAGGCTCTGAACTGTTACAGACCCATAAAACCCCCTCAAACTATCAATAAACTATTGCGAATCCTAAATAGTTTATTGACACTTTGAGCATCTTTCGAGTTCTTCCGATGGTTCGGTTGATTATTTTTTATACAAAAAGTACTTGATTTTCTGCAAAAAAGTTATAAAATGTATATAAATATGTAGGAATTTTGATCTGCATCACGTTTTTGTATTTAAAAACCTTGTACAATAAACTAAATTTTGAAAGGAGTTTTTTATGAATATCAAATTTAAAGATAGTGAAGAATACAAATCTTTAATGCAGGATTTGAAAAAAGAATCATTGAAAGTGAAAAATGAAAATATCCATTTAACTGCTCAGATGAAACATCTTGCAAAAGAGCATGAAGAATTAAAAATGATTGATGATATTGTAAAATCATATCTGAATGCTATCGGATATGAAATTGATGATTATGGTGATTCTGAAAATGAAGAAGAATCAGAACGTGATGATTTAGATTTTGATAATATTCCATCTAAAAAGACCCCTACAGATTATATTTATGAAATTACTAAAAAAATGATCAATGTTCTTGATGTAGGTGTAAGGAATGTACTGGATTACATTAAATATGCTTATAAAAGATATTCTTCAAGATTAATCTTAAAAGATAAACATAAAAAACTTAAAGCATTTTTTATCGATTTGATTAAAAATCGAATCCGTGATGAAAATAGAAAAACTACAAAAAAGGTTACGGAAGTTGTTAAGGAATCCAACAAGGCAATTAAAAACATCGGTATGTGGCGAGTATCATACACCTACTTATTGAGAAACCTTTCAACGATTCTTGCTAAACGTATAAACAGTTGCTATAAATTTTTCTTTGGCTCTGATGATTATACTCAGGAAGATGACAGTATGATCGGGAACAGCATAACTTTAGTTCAGGCAACTAAGTTGCAGGAAAGATTTAAAAAAAATCTGCTTGGTGAAATTAATTAAAAAATGAACAAAGAATTTGATAATTTTCATCTTACCGATACTGAAGAATCGGATGATACCGTATTTACAGATGAAAAAGGTGCTAAAATCGAAAGGGAGTATGCTAAAATACTCTCAGAATTACTTGAATACATTTACAAGGTTAAATGTCAGAACAAGGATGAACCGATTATTGAAATAATCTCTGACTTCTGTTTCAAGAACAATCTTGAGCCAGAAAAGGTCGGTGATGCAATACGTGAAGATTATTTTATGTATGAATTTGTTATGAAAGATTGTGTGCATAATAAGATTGATAGCTTTTCATGCAAGAACGTAACATCTGAACTCGAAGACTGGTGATTGAAGTAATTTGTTATAATATGTCACAATTTGTCCACTTTCAAACCTACAATTCAATTTGAATTGCTGGTCTAGTTTCTTTATCTCTAAAAATTACATATGACAAAATACTGTTTGCACAGTTCATAGAGCCTTTAAGTAGTTAATCCACATCAAAAACAATCTAAAAGCATTAAAAATTTTTATTTTTAATTATAATATATAAAAATGACTTGAATACAAGAGTTTGTTATGTTTCAATTTCAATGGAAAAGGAAAACGTACCTAGAAAGCAGATTGTTCAGTATCTTGAATCAGATTTGAATTTTGAGGATTTTCTATTGAAAAGTATTGAAATCATTAAAAATTTAAACCTTTCAAAGCATGCTTTAAAATCAGTTTTTTATTTTTGGCTCTGTTGTTTGTGTTTTTAAAACATTTTTATTTTAAAATATAAATAGTATTAATACATATTTATAACACCCACCGTAAAGTGTGGGGTTTCGGGGGATTATGAAAAATGACTACTGATTTAACAAACGGAACTAAAAAGATCGATGTAGGCAATATGCACTGGTATGATGATATTACTCATAACTGGGAATTGCTGGATCGGTTAATCGGTATTGTTCAAAGTTTAAATATAGATAATATACCGACAAAAACATCTGATTTAACAAACGATCTTGGTTTTGTTACTGAAGATTCCCTGACAGATGTAAATAACGGAACTTTGAATTTGCAGAGAAACGGTGCAACAATAGGAACATTTAAAGCCAATCAGCCGACAGATGTTACTGTTAATTTTAAAGTGCCTACAAAAACATCTGAACTAACAAATGATAAACATTTTGTCACCCTTGAGGAACTGCCAAACTCAGGTGCCGGCACAGGAACTCTGACTATAAAGAAAAACAATGCAGTTCAAGGAACATTTACTCCTACACAGGACGAGAATGTTACCATTAATTTAACAGTACCTTTAAAAGTTTCTGAACTTATAAATGATACCGGTTTTATTACTAATGCTGATATTTCCATTCCGTCAAAAACATCACAATTGACCAATGACAGTGGTTTTATTACTAATGCAGCTATTCCTACAAAAACATCGCAATTAACCAATGATACCGGTTTTATTACTAATGCTGATATTTCCATTCCGTCAAAAACATCACAATTGACCAATGACAGTGGTTTTATTACTAATGCTGCTATTCCTACAAAAACATCACAATTAACCAATGATTCTGGTTTTGCTATTGATGCTAATATAGTTCATAAAAATAATAATGAAACTATAAATGGTGATAAAACTTTTAATGATAAAGTAATTTGTAAAAATTTATATATAAATGGATATAAATGTACAATTGAATAATTGTCCGTTTTAAAAGGATTGAATATGGTATCATTTAAATACAATGGTATTTCTGCATTAACATTATCTGAAAAAATAACTACCCCGTCATTTTGTATGACAAAAGATGGTACTACATGGTATGTTCCGTTATTTAAGGGTGATGCAGGTGAGGTTATATCATTTGACGGCTATAAATATACTTTAGGAACGTTTAAAATTGATAATCTTAGAATGGCTATTAGCAGAATTATAGGCAAAAAAGTAGTTAAAGTATGCTGCTCTACATATACAACTTGGTATATAACTGATTCCGGTGATTTATACGGTTGTGGAGAAGATACTTTTAGTCAACAAGGATCTGGAAGAGAAAATGTTTTAACCAGAGAAAATGTTTTAACATTTACTAAAAGAGCATCTAATGTTAAAGAAGTTAGTTGTTCTAATTATAAAACTTGGTATATAACTGATTCGGGTGATTTATATGGTTGTGGAACTACTTTTTTAGAACCAACATTTACTAAAAGAGCATCTAATGTTAAAGTCGTTGCTTGCACTGAAGATACAATTTGGTATATAGACAATAATAATAATTTATATGGTTGTGGAAGTAATGAGTATGGACAACAAGGATCTGGTGGTACTTCAAATGTTTCAACTTTTACTAAAAGAGCATCTAATGTTAAAGAAGTTGTTTGCTCTGAAGATACAACTTGGTATATAGATAACAATAATAATTTATATGGTTGTGGAAAGGGTTCTTATGGGCAACAAGGATCTGGAGACACAGAAAATGTTTTAACATTTACTAAAAGAGCATCTAATGTTAAAGAAGTTGTTTGCTCTGAAGATACAACTTGGTATATAGATAACAATAATAATTTATATGGTTGTGGATCTGGTTTTTCTGGACAACAAGGATCTGGTGGTACTTCAAGTGTTTTAACATTTACTAAAAGAGCATCTAATGTTAAAGAAGTTTTTTGTTCAGAAAATACAACTTGGTATATAGACAATAATAATAATCTTTATGGTTGTGGATTGGGTTCTTATGGACAACAAGGATCCGGAAATACTTCATATTATGTTTTAACTTTTACTAAAAGAGCATCAAATGTTAAAGAAGTTAGTTGTTCTCAATATACAACTTGGTATATAAACAATAATAATAATAAGTTATATGGTTGTGGATGGGGTTTTTATGGACAACAAGGATCCGGAAATACTTCAGATGTTTTAACTTTTACTGAAAAGGGTAATAGGGATTAGGAACTGTCCCTAAATTAAAACCAATTTTAGGAACTTAGTTAACCTTAATTTCATTGTTAATGAATAGTAGATAATATTTAAAACGTTGAAGTATATCACTTTTTTAAAACAAATTTATATATCAAGTAATTTTAATTTTTATTGCCTCAATCCCCACACCTAAAGGTGTGGGGTTTTGTGAGGAATATAAAAAATCATTAAAAATACCATATTTTCAATGCCGGAAAGCTGTTTTTAGCCGATTTTCATGGAGAAAACAGTCTAAAATCCCATTTTTACCATCAAAAACACCATAAAATCATTAAAATTTTTTATTTTTATATATTATATATATAATAAATATATAAAAAATCATAAAAATACCCTATTTTCAATGCCGGAAAGCTGTTTTAAGCCGATTTTCATGGATAAAACAGTCTAAAATCCCCTTTTTCACCCCAAAATCACTCTAAAAACACGTTTTTCAACGGATTTTACTATGATTTTATTAAAAATTATTAATATTATTATATATATTATATAAATATAAATAAAAAATACTTAAAAACGGGGTTCAAGATGGATCTTCAAAACATATTTGAGTCAATAACACCTGATAATATCAAAAACATACCGGTAGTTAAGTACTGCATGAAAGCATTCATCTCGCAGTTAAGAAAGGATGCTAAAGTTGCTACCAAGATTTCAAGACTTTTTGATATTGATAGTACTGATTACTTCTACATAGATGACAATAATAATCGTGTTGTACAAAAAGACACAAAAATTGTAAGATTATCTAAAGAAAACATCAAAAAAGGTCTTGTTCAGTTCTATTTAAATGTGTTATATAAACTCATTGAAGAAACCGCAATTGATAAAGATGTAAAGACTGCAATCAAAGTCAGATCTTACGATTCCCCGATATTTGACAGCTTGCATAAGGTTATCACCTCAGAATATCTAGGTGGTTTCAGATATTTCCAGCAGAGTTCCGGCAATAAGGAAGCGATCAACTATATCTATGAGTTCAGTATCTTTCTTGAACGTGGATATATTCTTAATGATTTAAAGCTTACAGAAGAACCGCCCTTACACTTAAAATATGATGGCTCTTTGCATGAATCAATCTTTACTAACTTTATGAAAAAGATTGCACATCCGGTAGGCTGGACAACGGATTCACAGACTTTATTAGATGTTTCTGATTTCCGTGACTATTTCGGTATTTCCTTAAATACTTCTATAGCTTATATAATCCTTGACAGTACCGCAGCAGATTTCCTTATTATATGGTACTTCTGTCCTTATGAGGAACTTCTTGATTTACTGCATACCCAGATTAACTATCATACAGGAAAGTTCTATACCGATGAAGATTTAGAAAATGTAGAACTGATTTATGTTGATGAACAACCGGCAGTTAAGACCTTTACCAACCGTGATGTTCCATGTAAACAGTATATACTGTCAAACGGTATGACTATCTATGATAACGGCTGTGTATACTACTTGAAAACTGATATCTTTAACAGTATTAACTGGGAATCACAGGCTCATATCGATGCTAATTATATAAACTATAGAAACACTGATACACCTATTCAAAAATACCTAGGTTATCGCGCTGTTCCTAACAATGATATTATTGAATGGAACTTTGTATACTATGATGAGATGGATATTGATTTTGAACTGTATCTAGGATATACAGATGATAACTATTACTTTGTAGATGATGAACGTAATGCGCTCAATATCTCCGGTGAACCTTATCAATATTTGACCGGTTATGATGAATGCTATTCTAATATTACAAACTATAACAGTATCGCAAATGCTTATAATAATGCTTTTAATATACATCTTACTATCGATATATATCATCTTACATTGTTTAGAATATATGATGATTTCGGGCATGGATTCATAAGAACTTTAACAAAAGCAAACAGAGAGCAGCAGATTTTTGACTTTTCCTCATTATATTTTGAGGGAAGTAATCTGTATGTGGAACTTATTGATTCAGAAAATTATAAGACTTATGTATATATAAATAACCTTAATTGTAATTACTCTGATTCAATCACAAACATAGATTATAAGACACGTAATAAGCTTACTGTTACCGGTTATGCAAACGGCAGCAAAAACTTATCATTTGCAAGTGAAAACAAGAATACCAATGCAAGGGTAAACGGTTCATTTACTCATAATTTTGATGTAACAGCATGTAATGAGAATGAGGATTACGTATTAAGTCTAGGCTCTGTTACCATCAAATCAAATCTCGTTCAGCAAGAAAACAATAGACCTAATATAAAGCTTGAAATAACGAATGGTTATAGCGGTACAATAGGTACATCATCTTATAATGTTAAGAATCGGCAAAACGGCATTTTAAGCGGTTCTGGTGATACATTCTATAACTATACTAATGACAATCCAGATACATATTTAAATGGTAGTATCATCGAGGGTGTTTCAATAAGAAAAAATTATAAGACAGATGTATATAATACATATATAAATTTCGGTTATAGAAAAGTAACATCGGATTCTATTGATTGTTTAGTACCGTCATGTACAAGGTATGCAGAAGATTCATTTACCATTGAAAACACCGATGCAAATGGATGGTATCTCACATTTACAGATACTTTAGACAATGATAACACCTATTCAGATGTAGGCAGATATCTATATTTCCGTGAGAATGCTATTAATGATAACTATCTAACCGAGGGTTATATTTTGAATGAATCAAGCTTTGTGAACAAGTCTGATAATACCTATGTTAATGATAAGACATATTCATTCACACCGTTTGAAACAAGTTATTATATGGTATTTAAAAATACGATGAAATAGTTTCAAAACATGTGTATAATAAGTATTATTATGCATGGAAACATCTGTTATGAGCGAAACTATTTTTGAATTTGAACATCATAAAAGCTTGCCGGAATTAATATGGCATGGCAAGCGTCCGTATTATTCTACAAAATATTATCCAGCTAAATTATGTGAATCATATATTGATAATAATAATGAATGGAAGAACAAACTTTTTTGGGGTGATAACTTACAAGTAATGAGTCATCTCTTAAAAGATTATAAAGGAAAGATTGATTTAATCTATATAGATCCACCGTTTGACAGCAAAACAGATTATAAGAAAAGAATTGAACTTCATGGAAAATCTAAAAAGTATAGTTTTGAAGAAAAACAGTTTAGTGATACTTGGGTCAATGATGATTTTCTTCAATTCATGTATGAACGGTTGATTATAATGCATGAACTTTTATCCGACAAAGGATGTATTTATTTGCATTGTGACTGGCATAAATCACATCATTTAAGAATGATAATGGATGAGGTATTTGGTTCAGAAAATTTTGTCAATGAGATTGTATGGCACTATTCAGGTGCAGGAACACCAAAAGGGTGCTGGGCTAAACGTCATGACAATATATTTTTGTATTCAAAAACTTCAAAATATACCTTCAATGCGGATGATATTCGTACAGACTATTCTGTAGCTACGATTGAACGTGTCAGCCATACTTTAAACAATATTCGCAATGGCATTGATTACGGAACATATACATTAAACCCACTTGGTAAATACCCTGAAGATGTTTTAGATATCCCTATTGAAGCACCATCGGCAAATGCACGTACCGGATATCCTACTCAAAAGCCGGAAACACTTATTGAAAGAATTATAAAAGCATCATCAAATCCGGGGGATTTAATCTTTGATTGTTTCATGGGTAGCGGTACAACTCAAACAGTAGCTATGAAATTAGGTAGAAGGTTTATTGGTGCTGATATCAATTTAGCTTCAATACAGACAACTACAAAACGGTTGTTATCTGTGGCTAAACAGTTAAATAACGAATTTTTTAATGAAATTAAGTATACTAATTTTGAAGTATACAATGTAAACAATTATGGTATTTTTTCTAATCCAGTTAAAGCTAAAGAGATGATAATTGAATCTTTAGGTATTCATGCGTTTTCAAAAAGTGATGTATGGGACGGTGAATTAAACGGTAGAATGGTTAAGATAATGCCGATCAACCGCATAACAAATAAAGATGATTTGAAAAGTATTCTTGGAAATCTTCCTTATGATGTATATCGCAAACGTAACAATGATAATCCGAATCAGCCGGTTGAACGGATTACTGTAATATGCATGGGACATGAGCCGGATTTGAAAGAATCGTTTGAAAACCAAATTACATATAATATTGATATTGAAATACTTGATATTTTAAAAGATGAACTGTATTTGCAGTTAAAGCATAAAACCGAAGCTGATATTGTTTGTGATAATAATAGATTGATAATAAAATCATTCTATCCAGCAAATCTTATGAAAAAAGTTCAAAAAGATGCTATTGAATCATGGCATCAACTTGTAGATTCAATTATGATTGATTGGAATTATAATGGGGAAGTATTACAACCGTCATGCATTGATATACCATCAAAGAATGAAATTGTGAAAGGTATATATGATATTCCAGAAAACAGCGGAACAATAAGAGTTAAGATTACAGATTTGCTTTCAGAATCTATTGAAATAGAAGTATATAATAAATAATTAACGTATCGTTTTCACAGAATGCAGTTTGAGGATATCAAGTTTCCAATATTGCATTCTTAAATCATCGTTTTCCATGATTGAATCATGAATATCACCATATTTGTCATCAAACTCATCCATAAGTTCTCGAATTTGGCATATATGGTATTCTTGATTACTCATATTCAAATCTTTGATACTGTCAGAATTAATACCTAGATATTCAAGTGCAGCCCTTAAACGAACATAAAAGTATGGATATGCTCGAACCGGACAATCATGGAATATATAATCAAGCGCATCATACACAGCTAATATCACTTGTTCTTTTGGAAAATCTGAAAACTTCATAATTCAATTTCAACTGGTTCATTATTTGAAATTGTATCAAACCCAAGAAGATTTGTTGTATAATATTTAAGTACAAGATTTTCATCATCTTGCACTGCTTTGATGATTGACTTGTATCTGTGAGTGACTTCTTTTAACAAATCATATATAGCACTTAGATAGCTTTCCAGATTATCAGAATTCAAGCCTTTAATGCTTTCAGAACTGATATCTAGGTATTCAAGTGCGGCCCTCAATCTATCAAAAAAGTATGGATATACTTTAAGAGGATAATCTAAATATAGTTCATCTAATGCATCATACACGTTGATAATGACATGTTCTTTTGGAAAATCTGAAAACTTCATAATTCAATCTCAATCTGTTCAATATCGTTATACTCAATATCAAGTCCAAGCAAGTCTATTTTGTAGTATTGCAGTACAAGTTCCTGATTATGACGTACATCATCAATGATGCTTTCATATTTGCTGCAAAGGGCATCTATCAATTCATATACTGCATTTAAATAGCTTTCTTGATTTCCAAAATTTAAACCCTTTATGCTTTCTGAACTGATATCTAAGTATTCAAGTGCAGCCATCAATCTATCAAAAAAGTATGGGTATGCATGGATATCATAATCTGTAGATAACTCATCCAGTGCATCATAAACGGATAAAATCACTTGTTCTTTTGGAAAATCAGAAAACTTCATAATTCAAAACCATATCACAGTTTTTTCAAATCATTCAACCATATTTGTTCTGCAGTAGAATTTTTAAGTTCTATTATTTTGTTTTCAAGTTCCTCAATAGCTTGTTTAAGTTCCTCAATCTTTTCAAATGTCAGCGAATATATAGGCATTTTTAAAAGATAATCATATGAATCCTCAATTTTAAGGAATTTCAGCTTTTCAAGTTCTTCAATAAGTTCTTCTTTCTTAACATTATTGATTTTGAGTTTGCCTTTTATATACAGTTCAATAAATCTCTTTTTTGAATTATTAATATTGTTATTATATATATAACGATCTAATAAAAAATTTTTTCTTTTCTCTATATATTTTAATTTTACATCATAATACCTTTCAAACAGTTCAATTATACTGTTTGCTTGGAATATTTTAAGATTTTCATCTATGCTCGTATAATTCTCTGTAATCGGTTTTATAAGTTTTAACTTGTTTAATAATATGCTTAAATCTGGATTCTTATCTCCGGCTTTGATGTTACATGCTTCCTGATTCGCCCTTGATATGTAAACACGGAATTTTAAGGAATTCTCCCCATCGGACTCATCTGCATACTTCTGAATAAATTTGCTTTCTTCAAGTTCATTCAAAACCTTTAAATATTCAGCTAAATCATAAGTATACGGTATTTCCTCAATAAGAAACTCTGTATCTTTAATCTTTCTTACAATACCGCTTACTAAATACTTGTTAGGAGTTTCTAAATCCTTTATAATAGTTCCATTAAAGTTATTTACTGACGGTTCAAGAAGTTTTACATTACCTTTCTTGCCATTTAAACGGTCAATGAGATATTTTTTGACATCTTTAAAATCTCTAGGCATAATCTTTTGAGCAAAACCCATTGATACACCGTCTGAACCATTGATTAAAAGCATCGGAAGTGCCGGTACATAAAATCTAGGTTCAATTTTAGAACCCTCGAAATACTGAACATCTAAAATATCATTATCTTCTTTAGAATATATTTTAAAAAACAGTTCAGACCCTTTTGCAAAAATATATCTAGGTGCAGATGCTTCATGAATACTTCTAGTACCGAAATTACCGGATTTTTTGAGCAACGGAACATTATTAGTACCGCTGAAATCCTGTCCCAGTGTAATACATACACCGCTTAAATCACCATGCAGATAATCAGCAAACTCTGCAGACTTATTAGCAAGCTGCAATACCTTTACATTATCTTTAATATTCTTTTCAAGAACGGTATACATCACCTTTCTTGATGCATTTTTAAGTCCATCGATACATGATGCAATCTTTCTTAAATTATCATAAGATGCATAATTAACAAGTCTTGTATTGAAAAAGTTATCTATAGTTTCTGACATATTCTAAAATCTCTAAATTAGCGAAGCCACAAAATATTCAGCTTTTGCTGAATGTTTTTGTGACTTATTATATATACTTATTGAAATTCTTGCAATAGTTATGGTTTAATTCCGAATTGTGCAAGCAATAATGCTAGGTGTAATCTTCCGTGATCTCTCGGTGTATATCTTTTTCCTTTATATGCATAATGATAGATACGATCTAATGTGAATCCATCAAACATTCCATCAGGTACTACATATTCCCAATCAATATCTTCAGAAGTTAGACCTTCATCACCAATAAATTCGTATCCGTATCCTTTAGGAAAGTATATTTCAAGACCTTTTCCAACGGAAATACTATCGCCCCAATTATCCCAGCAATCAGTTAAAATATCATTAACTTTATCGGCATATTCATGTAATACTTTTTCAACGGCTTTCTCTGAATAGTTAACATGTATATATGTATTACCGCCACTAAGTATTTCACCGGTTCTTTCATCACGATCAACAGATTCAAATTTTTGTACAAGTGCCTTGATATCATCTAATGGAATGCTGGCATCTTTCACTGTAACTATATATCTATCACTGTATCCGCAATATTCGTGTTTCACAGATACTTTTGTTCTATTGTATCCTTTTGATTTTAAGTATTCTGCAACTTCGTTGCTGCCTTCATTAATTCTTGAACGTCTTGCACTTCTACAAGTAGAACTTCTGAGCATAATTTTAATCCTTTTGTTAAATTTTATGTATATTTCACAATGATTAAAGTAATATCACGATGTTATTTGTAATTCTCAATCATTGTATATAGTATACTAAATTATTTAGTATTTGTCAAGCACTTTTTTATAAAAAATTAAAAAATGTTGAATTATTATTTATTTAAAATTTCAACAAAACCCACCCTTTCATGGGGGTGGATTTATTTATTATAACTTATTAAAATTTTTGCAATGATTATAGGTTAGAAGTAAATATCTACGGCTTTTCCATCTTCAAATTTAACGTATAAGTCCATAGAACCTCTAAGTTTTACAACACCATCAAATTTTTCAATCTGCTCAAGAATATCTTCTTCTGTATATTCATCAAAAAACAGATATGTTTTAGATGTTTCTGGATTGATACCTTTGACAGTTTTAGTCATTCTAACAAGTTTCTTAATGGCAGACTTCATAGGTTCACCCAGCTTAATAGTGTTCATGATATCCTGAACTGTTTCATTTTTGAAACTATAGTAATCATACACTTTTTTAGCTGCATCAAGATACCGTCTGAAACTTTTTTCATTTATGTAATAATCTACGTCTTCATCTGCAAGTTCTGGATTATTATTTATTTTGATAAGCTTTTCACCAAGTTTTTGATAACGTTTGATCTTTTCATCTAAATCATCAAGTTCCTTTGAAATGTCTTTGCCATCCCAAAGGTTGTCCTCAAATTTATCGACACGATAACTATTATACCGTGAATTGGCATAATATGTGAAAGGGCTGATATCCATTCTTTCAAGCTTTCTAAATTCGTCAGCAATCCCGTTTGACTCGTTTAAACGTCTTGAGGTTCTTGAAAATCTTGTAGGCTTTCTGAGCATTTTTAAAATTTCCTTTTAAGTTAATTCACCATCAATGGGGAGATGTATGTTTAATGTATTTATATACTATTTATAAAAATTATTCTTTTGTCGTTAAATGTCGGTATCACAGTGAATTATCATGTTGTCATATCATTGTAATTTTCAATCATATTTCAATCCTCAAATCATTGTATATAGTATACTAAATTATTTAGTATTTGTCAAGTACTTTTTAATATAAAAAAGGTACAATTTTTAACAAATTGTACCTTTAAATTTATACTTTAAAAATATTTTTTCTTTTCTGATTCATTTTCAAATCTTAAATTAAGATTTTTAATGTTTATACCTTTCTGTTTTAAATCACAGATATTGATTTCAGTACCTTCAACCCATCCGCAGCTAGGGCATGTGTTGCCGTTGATAATACCTTGATATCTGCATATAGGACATGTATCAATCGCATGGTTGATTGAAAAATAATCAATACCGCATTCTTTTGAGTACTTAACCAGCTTTTCAATAACCGATGTATTGTGTACCAAATCTCCATCAAGTTCAACATAAGTGATTGCACCGGCATTGCATAACTGATGAAAAGGTCCTTCAAGTTTCATTTTCTTGTATGCAAGAATATCATAGTAAACCGGAATGTGGAATGAGTTTGTATAATATTCCCGATCTGTTACCCCCGGAATTATACCATATTTGCGTTTATCAATTTTGGTAAACCTAGATGAAAGACCCTCTGCCGGTGTTGCAAAAGTACTGAAATTATAACCTAAATCTTTAGTTGCCTTATCAGTTCTTGCTCTGATATGTTTAATAATATTATAACCCAATGCATAAGAACTGTCGCTTTCGCCATGATGATAGCCGGTCAAAGCTTTTAAAGTTTCAGCAAGTCCGATAAAACCGATTGACATTGTACCCTGTTTCATGGCTTCTCGGATTTCATCGTTATTGTCTAGGTATTCAGAATCAATATGAACCCCTTGACCGAACAGGAATGGGAAGTTATACACTTTCTTTTTAGCGAGAATTTCAAACTTCTGCATTAATTGCTCAAAGATTAAATCAATGATATTATCAAGTTTATTATAGAAAACAATCAAATCATTATCTGTAACTGGGCTGCAAACTTCCTCATTGTTTTCAAGTTTAGTGGTAATAGCAAGTCTAGGAAGATTGATAGTTGTAAAACTAAGATTTCCACGTCCTACTGTAATAGCCTTTTCTGGATAAACGTCATTAGAGATTACCCTTGTTCTGCAGTTATGAGATACAAAGTTATCAACGTCAAATCTATCGGATTCAGTTTCAAAATCATAGCCTGTAAAGCCGGTATTTTCAACGAATTCGATATCCTTAATCTCCATATAGGTTTGTTCAAACAGTTCGGTAGAAACAAGAAAATCGGTGGTTTCAACGTCTTTTAAAAGGCATCTTTTAATTTTATTGTTTCTTACTACCGGCAACGGGTGATCGTCCGTTGCAATTATTGAATACTCATTATTTTTATCTAAGTAGGTAAGTTTCAACCATTTAGCATTCGGATCTTCACAGCACATCCATTTTTTAACTTTAACCCATTTGTATGAAATCGTATCAAAGATTTCAATACCGTCAATTTCGATATATCTTGTATATTCATCAAACTGTTTAACTTCTTCATCTATTACAGTGAATGGGAAATGAGTTAATAAAGTATCACAAACCTCGGAAATATCAAGGGTTATAGAATCATCAATTTCAACTATATACAGTTCAACCTTACCTTTACTGAGCATACCCATGGTAGCATATTCGGTTTCCGGTCTGCCTTTTTTATAGTATTGAATGTTATCGGGGGTATCAAGATTTGCAAAGTTAGGGAACATTCTTTTTGCTGTTACTTTACATGCATATTGGAATAAATCATAGTTCGGATCACCCTTGTTTGCATTAACACCTTCTTTCATCTTGAAAATCTGCACTGGAAATATCGGGGTTTCACCAAATCCAAGACCTTTTTCTGTTACTTTTAACATGTTCTTAATAATTAAACGGCATTCCTCAGTTGTTCCAGTACCATAATTTATTGAACTGAAAGGAACCTGTGACCCTGCACGGCTGTTCATAGTGCATAGATTATGTACTACAATCTGCATAGCCTGATTAACACATTTATCTGTGAGTTTTAAACTGTGTTCAATTATATAATCCACATCATCTTTGTTTACTAAACTTGCTAAATAGTTTCCTATTTTTTGTAAACCTTTTTGATCCATTACAGTTCGGCAGTATTCCCCATCGCCGGAATCTTCATATGCTTGATTAACAAAATTGAATACATCTTTAAACGGATTGTCAGTTCTTAATACTGTATTTAAAGTTGCTATAATGTTTTTAGCAAATGATTTGCATACATACGGTGCAAGATTGTATTCAAAAATCGGCAAGCCTTGACCGCCGTGCATGTCATTCTGATTAGATTGCAGAATGATACATGCAAGTGCGGATGCTGTTTCGATGCTCTGAGGTTCGGTGTTTACACCATAGCCGGTGCTGAAACCGTTCTTTAACAGCGGACCTAAATCTATATGCATACAGTTATTGGTTTTTGCATAAAAATCTAAATCATGAATATGAATATCACCGTTTGAGTGGGCTTCAGATACTTTTGGTTCAAGAACATATTTTTTATAATAGTCCTTTGAAGTTTCTGAGCCTATTCTGAGCATTATCCCCATTGGTGCATTACCATCAATATTTGCATTCTCTCGCATCAAATCGCTTTCTTTAGCGTCAAGATGCAAAATCTGATTAAGATTTTTATACAGATTTGTTTTTGATTCACGGATTTTTTCATGCTCTTTTCTATAGATGATAAAAGACTTTGCAGCGTCCTTGCAAGAACGCATAAGTTCTTTTTCAACTAAATCCTGTATATCTTCAACACCGATATTATTATTGTTCTTTAAAATCTTTGCTATTACTCTTTCTGTAATTTCATTTGCTTTTAATAGATTAAAAGCATTAACAGATTTCATAGCTTCGGAAATTGCATTAAGAATTTTATCCTCATTGAATTCCTGTAATGAGCCGTCACGTTTGATTACTTGCATATGCACCGCCTGAATTTTAAATAAAAGCCTTGCTTTCCAACACATTTAAGTGTTGGAAATATTATTATATTATTATTAAAGTTAATTTTTTATAAACAGATCACTTCTATCTGATACGATTACCGGAATTTTATTCTCTTTATAATATTTTTCGATAATGTTTTTAGATACATAGTTTGCAAAATTATACATTCTCATATAGCCTACAAGAACATCATCATCAAGTGACTGATCGTTCTTTAACTCTTTTAATGAACCGGCTTTTAAAAATTCATATGTGAGTTTATTTGACTTGCTAAGTTCTTTTGCAACATCATTTAACAGTTTTTCAGCATAATTATCACTGTTATTGTCTGTAATGGTGAAGTCATTTCGATTAAAGAAACTGATACCGTAATAGTCTGAACTTACAACGGCAACGGTATTATCATCATTCATCGGAAGTTTATCAAGATTTTTAACATCACCGTTTACTGGTTCTTGCATAAAGATTTCAAAAGGTATCTGATATCCGCACATAACCACATTCAGTTTTTTCATTACAATTGAACGTTTATCCTTTGGAATTTCAAATCCGTTAAGTTTATTGTTTGAAATACGAATGAATGAACGGCAAGCCTTTTTCAATTCATTGTAAAAGTTTGAATGCAATACTGCATCCATGGTTTCTTTCTCAATCTTTTTATCGTTTACTTTCTTTGGTTCTTCATCATTCACTTCGGCTGATACATCATCCTGTACTTTATCAAGTACTGCATCAATATTCTGTGTATCGGTTAAATTATCCATGCTGGCATTGTCTATGGCTTCGGTTATCTCACTTGCAACGTCATCAATCATCTCAAAGCTTTTATTTAACTGATTGAAATAGTTTTTTGATTTAAGAAACTCTCTGAAATTTTCCATAAAAACCTCTTTTTTTAAAAATGTGTGTAATATTATTTATATTATATAAAAAATTTTAATTTTTATAAATATGTATATAATAATTATAATAAATTAATAAAAATCTTATATAAAAAGGAATAATAATTATGATTTTAACAGAAAATGGTGTTCTAAAATTGATGCAACGCATCAAAAGTTTTATAGCATCACAACTCAATACTAAAGCTGCATCTGTGCATACTCATACTAAATCTGATATTACAGATTTACCAAACGGATATGTGGTGGATTCAACTTTAGATGGAACTTCTTCAAATGCTGTTTCAAATAGTGCCGTTTCAAATGCGTTAACAAGTGTTTTACCCGTTGGATCTTATATTCAGTTTGCGGGTAGCCAAGCACCTGCCGGATTCTTAGTATGCAATGGCGGTGAAATTAGTAGAACCACTTACAGTGCATTATTTGCGGTTATAGGTACAACCTATGGAAGCGGTGACGGTTCAACAACTTTTAATCTACCTAATCTTACTGATAGATTTTTACAAGGTAGTACAACAAGTGGAACTGTAAGAGATGCAGGGTTACCTAACCTTAGAGGTATTGCTGATGGTTCAATTGACACGTTTGATGCTAAGAGTACAAAAAATGGAGTGTTTTCTGATTCCGTATATCGTACGAAGATAGACATAGAAAATCTTATAGATGGCAGTGATGACTGGGAATATATCCTTGACTTTAACGCCTCTAAATCTAACTCTATCTATGGTAATTCATCAACTGTTCAACCGCCAGCTTTAACTTGTTTGATCTGCATTAAATACTAAGGAGAGACTATGAAATTTTATCTATATGACGAAAAAACAAAGCAATTCATTAAAGAGCAAGAAGGGTATTTAGACCCTTTAGAAACAAAAGCTCAAGGTAAGGATGTATACATTGTCCCTCCTTTTTCTACTACAGAAAAACCAAATCTTACATGCTTGAAAGATAATGAAATTCTAGTTTTTAAGGGCGACAAGTGGATCGTAGAACAAGAATTTTATGTAGGTAAGATTGTAGATTGTCAGGGTGAACGTGCGGTTAAATACGTTACTGACAATGACCTCACTTTTGAAAAATGTGATGGTGGTTTTAAGATTGTAGAAAAACCTGCACCTAAAGAAAAAACTCTTGACGAGTTAAAAGAAGAGAAACACGCCGAATTAAAACAGATAATGCACATTAAAAGACAAAATGTTAAAGTCAATTATGACAATGATACGTTTGATGCTAATGAAGAAGCACAGTCAAATATGATTGTTCTTTTAAAAGCTTTTGATTTAGGTGCTAAAACTGTTTCAATTCGTTCTTCTACAGAAGAAACTCATGTTTTTGATAAAGAACATTGTCAAGAACTAAGCCTTATAATGTTAAGTGCCGTTCAAGCAATTTATGATCAATACTGGGATTTAAAAGATTTACTTTCAAATTGTGAAACAGTTGAAGAAGTTGAATCAATTTCATGGAATGATTAAATGTTTTTATTATATAACGTTATACTGAAGTTTATGCGGTTGAATGTGCATATCTCCGCAGAGAAAACGCACGGCTTAAACAGCAAATGCAGCAATACAATGAAAGTTTAAGCAAACTTGAAGAACGTTTGAAAGCCTTGGAACAAACTTCTAAATAATTGAAAAATAAAATCTGTGACGTATGTCACAGATTTTTTAATTATTTAATAATCTTCTTCTTCATCATCATCGTAATGTTCATCTTCATAATCCCCCCGAAACCCCACACCGTAAAGGTGTGGGGAGAAAAGCATTAAATCAAGTTTACTAATTAACATTTGCAATATTAACCTTTTCGGTATCTATTATACATGTTTTCCTTGCAGATATCCTTTTGAATTTAGATAATTTAGGTATTTTTTCACCTTTAGGTGCATCTGGAAATTTAATGGTTTTACTGTTTATATCCATTAACGTTGCATAACGACCGTTTTTAAGTCCTTTTATAAAGTATATATTACCTTTATATTGAACTTTATCATAACGTCTGAAACCGTTTACTTTACCTCTATTCATTCGCTTTTCAGACCGTTTTCCGTTAGTCTGTCTATAATCACCTTTTGTAACACTTCTTTTAATATAGACTATATCAGATTTAAAATTAACATCAGGACCGCCATTAGCTATTATACATGCATCTATATAATGTCGTTTAGGAAGTTTAGCTTCAAAACGATTTTGTTTAGTTATATAACCGAATGTTTCTATTGCATTTGGGTAACGGTCAACTAATCGTTTAGATATTATATTCATATGTGTATCATGTTTTAAAACCCCAAAAGGCATTCCTTCAATATTTAATGTCAATTTACCAGCATGTATTTTTTTATGACATGCATGACATAAAGTAATTAAATTACTTGGATCATCACATCCGCCTTGACTTCTATAAACAATATGATGTATTTCAAGTGCTACATTATTTTTATGTTTATAACCTTCTTTTTTACAACATATCTGGCATTCATGATTATCTCGTTCTAAAACGTATTCACGGACATTAGCATACCCATAAAGCGTTCCTTTTTGATACCCAAAATGTCTATATTTTTCATTATGCAATTTAGGATTTTTCAATAAATGCATATCAAATTTAGCTGTTTCAAAAATTAGATCATTATCTGTTACTGAAAGAATAGATTTAACAAATTCAATCTCTTTTACATGAGAATGAATTTTACTAACTAAAGTAGGTGGCAATCTACCTTTTTTAGTACTGTTCTTTCTATTTAAGAATCTAGCTTTTCTATAACGAGTTTTTCTTGAACGTCTGTTTCTCCTATACATACGTCTTTGGTCCATTTTATCTTTTATGTCATTTTTGATTGTTGTTTCAGCCATATAAACAGCATCGCCTTTTTCATTAACAACGGCAGAGCCGATATGTGATGAACCAACATCAATACCCAAAGACAATTTTTGAGTGTACTCAGTGCTATCATAAAGAAGTTTAATCGTAAAAGGACATTTACATATCACTTTTGCTTTTCCCTCTTTTAACAGCTTTCTAACCCTACCAAACCTTTTTGTAGGCATTAAGGGG
>Ga0256405_10006039_pt1 | contig 19920 bp, 20 predicted proteins | sample RumenRJG_02DNA_FD_189096 | JGI IMG/M metagenome (GOLD analysis project Ga0256405, IMG submission 189096) | Bovine rumen microbial communities from Lethbridge, Alberta, Canada - RJG_02 | ecosystem: Host-associated > Mammals > Digestive system > Stomach > Rumen | place: Canada: Alberta... | reverse complement strand
AGACTCTTCGCAGACAGGGCTATGGCTATCCGGATGACGAATACTTCTTCCTGAAGCTATTTGACATGAGCCGACGGGACTATGTCCGGAACCCTAAATCCCACAAGTTTTGTGATTGAGCCATTTTTATTGGTATGATCTTCTTTATAATCTGGCCACCATTCCAGAATGCTCTTATTAAGACAGGTGATTTTATCGCTCAAGCTGGTGTTATTGGAACATTCTTTTATGGTTTCCTTATGAGACTTTGCGGTGCTGTAGGACTGCATCACATGATTTATCCTATGTTTTGGTATACTGAGTTAGGTGGTGTTGAGACAGTGGCAGGTCAGCAGATAGCAGGTGCTCAGAATATCTTCTTTGCGCAACTTGCTGATCCAAATCATGTTGGCCTCTTTACAGAGGGCACACGATTCTTTGCAGGTAGATTTGCCACTATGATGTTTGGTTTACCTGGAGCAGCATTAGCAATGTATCACTGTGTACCAAAGGACAGAAGAAAAATGTATGGCGGATTGTTCCTTGGTGTTGCACTAACATCCTTTCTTACAGGTATAACAGAGCCTCTTGAGTTTATGTTTTTATTTGTAGCACCATGGCTTTATGTATATCATGCATTTTTAGATGGTGTATCTTTCCTTATAGCAGACGCTCTCAATATTTCAATTGGTAATACGTTCTCAGGTGGATTTATTGATTTTCTGTTATTTGGTGTCCTTCAGGGCAATGCTAAAACAAACTGGATTTTGGTGCCTGTAGTTGGTGCATGTTGGTTTGCATTATACTATTTCACTTTTAGCTTCTTGATCAAAAAGTTTAATGTCATGACTCCTGGAAGAGGAGATGATGAGACCATTGAGGATACCAAGAGCACACTGGTAAGCAAGGAGAGCCTCAAAGAGGATGCTATCAAGATAATTGCAGCTTTAGGTGCAGCTGAAAATATCGAGGATGTTGATGCCTGCATTACAAGACTTAGAGTATCAGTAAAAGATTCAGACAAGGTGGACCGTGAGATACTCAAGGCATTAGGTGCTGTTGAAGTATTTGATGTTAATGGTGGTATCCAGGCAGTTTATGGGACTAAGGCGATTTTGTATAAGAACATCATCGCTGATATATTAAATTTAGATGACTGATTTTTATCCTCTAATTATAGCCGTCCATAGATTATAATAAATCTATGGACGGCTAAAGGAGTTTATTTATGGAATACGAAAAGGATATTTTACCAATCATTAAACTGCACTATGAGGATTTCTCTACCTCTGAGAGGACTGCCGCAGATTATTTCCTAAATAATAAAGCTAAGGAGGATTTCTCTATAAAAGAGGTATCATCAAGGCTTTATATTTCTGAGGCAACTCTTTCCAGATTTGCAAAGAAATGTGGCTATACAGGGTATAGACAATTTATTTTTCATTATCAGGAGCGTTTTTCTACAGAGAGTGAGAGACCGCTGAGAGATGAGACCAGACATATACTAAATACGTATCAGGAACTGTTAAATCACTCCTACACTCTTGTTGATGAAAAACAAATAAAAAGGGTGGCTAATCTCATAACCAGTAAAAAAAGAGTTTTTGTTTATGGTAAGGGCTCGTCTGGGATTGCAGGAAGTGAATTTGCTTTACGTTTGATACGTTTAGGTATAGATATCAACAGTATCACTGACTCTCATGTAATGAATATGAATTCAGCAATAGTTAATGAGGATAGTTTGGCTATTGGTATGACTGTTAGTGGTTCTAATAATGTAATACTTCAAGCTCTTCATACAGCCAAAAAGAATGGAGCAAGTACATGCCTGATCAGTGCTGTACATAAAGCGGAATGGGATAGCTTTTGTGATGAGATTTTACCTATTCCAACAATTGAAATGCTGGACTTAGGTAAACTTATATCTCCGCAATTTCCTATTCTTATTCTTTTGGATCTTTTATATGCAGATATATTACAGATAGACAGACCGGGCAAGGAAGCACTGCATGAAATGACATTGGCAGAGCTTAATGCAGGTGATAATAAATTGTATTATTGATTTTTTTAAAGGAAAGTCTGATAATGTACAGCATAAAAATTATTACCGGGAGAGCTTATAATAATGGAATTATTTGATGGTAGACCAGAATCAACTGCAGGCAGATTACCAAGAGAGATAAGAGTATATGATTTTCTTGATAGTCTGGGTATAAAATTTAAACGTGTAGATCATGAGGCTGCAACAACTATGGCAGCTTGTGAGGAGATAGATACTTTTCTAGGTACATATATGTGTAAGAACCTGTTCTTGTGTAACAGACAGAAGACCAGGTTCTATTTGTTACTTATGCCTGGCAATAAAAAGTTTAAGACAAAAGAGTTGTCAAATCAGATCAATACTTCCAGATTGTCATTTGCAGATGCAGATGATATGTTGAAGTATCTGGATATAGAGCCGGGGGCTGTAAGTGTAATGGGCCTGATGAATGATAAAGATCATGTTATTCAGTTACTGATTGATGACGACCTAAAAAAGGATGACTATATAGGATGTCATCCTTGTGTTTGTACCTCAAGCATGAAAATTAAATTCTCAGATATATTTGATAAATTTCTGCCTGCTACAGGTCATGAACCAGAAATCGTACATCTTGTAGGAGAGGATTGATTTAATCATTTTTGACAAGAAGACCAACTACGACATTGTTTGTCGGGGTTGGTCTTTACTTATAGAAAGCTGATTATGGGATGACTTTGAGTATTTTACATGGTATATCAGATTGTATCAACTCCATATTTTAAATTGAGAGAATTAATTGCTTTTGTACTTGCGCGCTGTATCTCATAAAGGTACTGAACACCGCTGTCTGTTGGTTCTCTCAGCAGTGTGACAAACTTCCATCGATAGCCACCCTCTTTATCTCGTAGGCGGAATGCCTCGGTGATAAAGGTGGTGTCAAGCTCCTCCAATCTTTTATCAAGAGTATCAAGAGTCATGAACTCAGCATAACGCTTTCTATCATCCTCCATGACTTCTGTATTAGTAAATTCTTTAATACCTGCTTTAAGGCTGCCCTGTCCGTATATTTTTTCAAAGCTGGCATTGGAATAAATCTGTGTAGCTGAATCTTTATCGGGATTGATCCTGTTTACAAGCTCAAACTGAGAATATAATCCAATCAAACCATCCTCAAGTAGAGAATTACGTGTGTACTCAAGCTCTGTGTAAATATTACGAAGACTAACCTTTAAGGCAGTCTTGTCATCTAATGATGCAATGTAAGTAGCCTTTAAAAGTACCAAAAATCCATTGTCAATAAAGTCTATTTTTCTGCTGTCCTTTGTTCTGGAAACCTGAGCGAAAAGACCATTTACATTTTGCGTCACAGGACTGGTATGATCCATGATCTTTTTGATTATTTCATCAATTCCTTCAGGATGTACCTCCACAATTGCCTTATACATGTTTTTGTTTACAGCAACAAGCTCCCATTTGTCATGGGAATACTCTACTATCATCTCTGGTATGCCTGACAGCAGATCAACTCTGGAAATTTTATCCCAATAGAGCTGATCCTCAGCTGTTTCATAACTAAAGGAGTCATCAGAGGATGATTTTTCAAGTCCCTCTATAGGTTGTGGACGTCCATAATACCATCCCTGCAAACGCTCGCAACCTATTTCACGTAAAAACTCAACCTGTTCCTGTGTCTCAACCCCCTCACAAACTGTACCAATATCGAGACTCTTGGCAAGCTGGACAATTGAACGTAAGATACGCTCTGCTTTTTTATTAAAGTTTCTAAGAAACATAATATCCAGTTTGATAACATTGAAACTATGTGTCTGTAATGTATTGAGAGTAGAGTAGCCGCTGCCAAAATCATCCATCCAGACCTCAAATCCATCACGTTGGAACCACTGGATATGTTCCTCCAGATCATTGTCCTTATCGCAGGTGGTACTCTCAGTGATCTCAATATGAAACATATGGTGAGGAACCTGGTATTTATCGCAAATGGAAGATATCCTCTCATGTATGTCCTTTACATTAAAATCAAGCCTTGAAAGATTAAAAGAAAAAGGTACAGACTCAAAAGACTTTACACTGCGCTTTTTGTAGTTTTTACAGATGATCTCAAGAATAGTCAGATCGAGGATATAAATATCACCACTTTTTTCCAAAGCAGGAATAAAAACATCCGGTGTCAGGAATCCGTATGTAGGGTCATCCCATCTGGCCAATGCCTCATAACCGGAAAGCTCGCCGGTAAGACCACGAACTATGGGTTGAAAATATGCCTTTATCCAACCCTCATCAGCAGCGATTTGTATGTGCTCCTGCACATATTTTTCTAAATTAATAAGCTCACTCATAGTTGTATAATCTTAAGTAAATAGTGACTGCAAAAATACTATACCATACTGTCGACTAAAGTCTTTTGTTTATAACATTTAATCGAATGCCTTGCTAAAAATTATACCATAGCGTTAAGGATATAACGATAAAAAACAATAATTCTAGGGCCATTAATTTATGGAATGGCATCATCCCTATATTGCATTTCTTATTTATTTTTAAAATAACTAAAATTTTAATTATCAATAAATCGTATAGAACAGTAAGGAGAGAAGTTATGAGCTATGCATATGTTGGTTGCAGGTCAACAGAAAAAAGAAATGCAAGAGGTAAAGGATTAAGAGTTTTTGACATTAATGATACCACGGGTGAATGGAGAGAAATTCAGACTCTTAAGACATTGGATAATCCTTCATATCAGTGTATGGATCTGGAAGAAAAGTATTTGTATTCTGTGCACGGTGATTTCACACAGGTTTCAAGCTATAGGATCCTCGAAGACCATACTTTGGAACACATTAATACTATCGATACTGTAGATGGTCAAAACCCTGTGTTTATCACTCCGGATAAATCAAATAAATTTCTTGTAGTAGCAACTCTTCAAGGGGGAAGAGTTTATGTAATTAAAAGAAATGAGGATGGTTCACTCGGTGATATAGTGTTTGAACATTTTGCACCAGGCGTAAAGGAAGGTAGTCATTCTTTTGCTCATCAGTGTATATGGGATCAGACGATGTCATATCTGTTTGTAGTTTATCAGGGACGAGATCAGGGATACGGTCAGGTTAAAGTTTTTAAATTTAATGATAACGGAACACTTACTCAGACTGATGAATATAAGGCAAGAAAAGGTGCGGAACCAAGACATATAGCCATACATCCAAATAATAAATGGGTCTATTTGATTAATGAGTGGGGTAATACAATGAAGTATTTCTCATTTGATAATGAAAGTGGAAAAATTGTACCAAGACAATATCTGCCAACATTACCAGACACCTATACAGGTGATGGACAGGCAAGTGCAGCACTTATAAATAAAGATGGAAATATACTTATAGGTTCCAATAGGATGCATGAGTCTATAGTCCTTTACAGGATAAATCCGGAAACAGGATATATGACAACAATCGGTTGGTATCCTACTCTGGGACTTACTCCTAGATTTATGACTTTTAACAAAGACTACTCAAAGTTTTATGTTGCGAATGAAGACTCCGATACGATTGTGGAGCTTAAACTTGATTCAGAGAGCGGTCAAATGACATATACCGGAAACATTATACATACTGAAAGTCCGGTGTGTATAGTTTTTAAGGCATGATAGGTAAGTGAGGTATAGATATGAATTTAGCAGTTATTTCACTTGTTGCACTCCTTGTAGCCATTGCACTGGGATATTTTAAAAACATGAATGTTGGACTTGCAAGCATCAGTTTATCTATGTTTCTGGGACTTATGTTTGATATAAGTGCGAAGGAGCTTTTAAAAGGTTTCAGCACTTCACTTTTCTTTCAGATGGCGGGTATAACATTTCTCTTTGGTATTGTTAAGGCTAATGGAACACTTGAGCTTTTTGCAAAGAAAATTATAAGACTTGTAGGGACGAATCCGGTTGTAATATGCATTGCGACATTTATTATTGGAGCGGTGCTGAGTGCTGTTGGTCCAGGAGCGATACCATGTCTTGCTATCATGCCAGTAATTGCAATACCTATAGCCATTTCTGTGGGCATCAATCCTATCATGCTTTCATGTGTAGGTGATCTCGGAGTACAGGCTACGAGAATGTCTCCATTGACGCCGGAAGCTGCAGTTGTAAGAGATCTTATGGAACAGCAGGGTATAGATGGTAATACAGTCCCACTTATGATAGCCCTCGCAATCACCTGCGTGATTTTATCAATTATCCTGTTTATGTATTATAAAGGGTATAAACCTGACAAATCTGCAATTAATATAACTAAGGATCAACTACCTAAATTTACTGTGCAGCAAGTAGCTTCACTGACTGGTCTTATCGTATTGGCTGTAGGAGTATTATTTTTTGGATTCAATGTTGGTTTTGCAGGTTTTACCATAGGAACAATACTTGTATTGCTTGGTGCTGGCAATGATAAAGATGCACTTAAAACTGTGCCATGGAATGTAATTTTCATGGTAATGGGTGTGGGAATACTAATGAATATTATTTCAATTTCAGGTGGAATTGATCTCATGGTATCAGGACTTGAGAAAATACTGTCAGCAAGGACTGCATCCTGTGGAATGGGCATACTTGCAGGAATCATGTCATTTTTCAGTTCAGGTCTTGGTGTTGTATTTCCTACTCTTATTCCTACTGCAGGTGAGCTTGGCACAGCATTAGGTGCTGATCCTGTGGAAATATGTGCAGCAATAGTAATCGGAGGTACTGTAACAGGATACTCACCTATATCTACAGCCGGAGCTCTTATGATGGCCGGTGTTGCACAGCAGGAGAATGCAGAGGAGAGATTCCCAGCTAAAAAGATATTTGTTGAACTTTTTGCGGTGGCTTTTATAGCAATGGCTATACTGGCAATACTTGCAATAATTGGAGTATACGGAATGGCAGTTAAGATCTAAGTTTATTATAAAAATTGGTACAAGTACTCATCATCCTGTAATTTGAAAAATCACTTTATAATTATGCTTGACTTAAAGTTAACTCTAAGGAGTATAGTCTTATCATAAGTGATTGAATGTCTAAATATCTTCATGAGAAGGTGTCATAGATAAACATTCATAAATGGGAGATAGATTACAGGGTGAAAGGAGAGAATGATGCTTAATTTTACACATAATATACCAACAAAACTGTATTTCGGAAAAGGACAGATATGTCATCTTGAGGAGTCATTACGTCCATTTGGAACAAATGTACTTCTTACCTATGGAGGAGGATCCATCAAAAAAAGCGGTCTCTATGATACCGTTATGGACATCTTAAATAAAGGTGGATTTACAGTCACTGAGATGTCTGGTATCGAGCCTAATCCCAGGATCGAGTCTGTTGAAAAGGGCGTAAAAATCTGTAAAGAAAAGAACATTGATGTAATACTTGCTATTGGTGGAGGCAGTACTATCGATTGCTCAAAAGCTATAGCCACAGGTGTTTATTATGAGGGAGATGATCTGTGGGAGATGGTTGCATCTGAGCATGGTTATCTCAAAGCTCTTCCGCTTGTAGACATTCTGACTCTTAGTGCTACAGGCTCAGAGTTTGATGGAGGTGGTGTAATCACCAACTTAAAGACCAATGAAAAGCTTGGCAATGTTTATACATACCCATCAGTATCTATATGTGACCCGACATATACATTTACAGTTTCAAAGTATCAGACTGCTTCAGGAACTGCTGATATCATGAGCCATATTTTTGAGGGATATTTCTCACGTACAGAGGACAGTGAGCTGTCTGACTATATTGCTGAGGGTATTTTAAGGACAGCTATTAAATATCTGCCTGTAGCATTACGTGAGCCTGACAACTACACTGCCAGAGCAAACCTTATGTCCATATCATCTGTTGCATGCTCAGGTATACCTGAGTATGGAAAGCTTGGTACAGGATGGCCATGTCATGCAATAGAGCATGAGTTGTCTGCGTATTATGACATCACACATGGTGTAGGTCTTGCCATCCTTACCCCACGTCTTATGAGATTTATCTTAAAGAAGGATCCAAGCTGTACATGGAGATTTGTACGTTTTGCAAAGAATGTATGGGGACTTGACGGCGATGATGACAATGCTCTTGCACTTGCGGGTATAGAGGCACTTGAGAAATTCTTTAAAGAATCAGGTATTCCTATGACTCTCAGTGAGCTCAACATTGATGATAAGCACTTTGAGGAGATGGCGGCACATGCTAATGTTGGCGGATACCTCAAGGATTCATTTGTTGCTCTGACAAATGAGGACATTGTTGAAATCCTTAAGGCATGTCTGTAAATTTTATTTTAGTTTAATAGTGTATCGGCATAGCTCCCGGTAAGTTATGCCGATTTTTCTATTTTAGGTATTGTCCCCATCCGGTTTACATGGAGATGTGGATTCATTAGCATATAGGCAAAAGCAAATAAAACAAATCAAACAATATTTTTTGAAAATTATTTTTTTCTTGACGGATTGTATAGAAGTTGATACAATGTGAGCAAGTTAAAGAGATGTGGCGAGTGCTTCACAGATCTAAAACGATTCGTGATAATGAGAACATTAGATGAAATGGCGTGTGCTTCATGGATTCGAGGTTCTCATTTTTTTGGATTGTTTATGGAGATAGAAAATATGAGTGAGTCTGAAAATGTTAAAGTATCTATAATAGTTCCCATTTATAACGCAGAAAAAGCTTTAAGACGCTGTGTTGATTCAATCCTCAGACAGGATTTCAAAGATTTTGAGTTGCTGCTTATGGATGATGGTTCCAAAGATAGTTCCCCTGAAATTTGTGATGAGTATGAAAAGCAGGACGAAAGAGTAAGAGTATTTCACAAACCGAATTCAGGTGTATCAAATACACGTAATATGGCACTAGATAATGCTAAAGGAAAATACATACAATTTTTGGATGCTGATGACTGGATCGAAAGCAGTGCGACCAAACTGTTGGTCAGAAAAGCTGAGGAATATGATGCTGATATGGTAATCGCTGACTTTTACAGAGTTGTAGGCGATAATAAATCCCCAAAGGGAAATATTAAAGAGCAGGATGTATTTGATAATCTGCAATATGCAGATTATATGTTAAAAAGTCCGGCAGACTACTATTATGGTGTGATCTGGAACAAGCTGTATCGTAGGGAAATCATCGATACATATCATTTACGTATGGACCCAGAGATACACTGGTGTGAGGATTTCATATTTAATATGAATTATATCCTGAAAGCCAAGAGAATATGCTCACTACAAGTGCCTATATATTACTATGTAAAAACAGAGGGTTCACTTGTTGCCCAGGGGATGAATCCAAAGGGTATCGAGCAGATGAAGATGTCAGTCATCGATTATTACAGGGATTTTTATAAAGAATTATATAAGGGTACTGATCTTTACGAAAAAAATAAACTAGCAATTGAAAGCTTTTTGATAGCGTTTGCACACGATGATTTTGCAAATCCTATTATGCCAAAAACCACTAAAATAGATGAAGATCGTGTACCTGTATATGCTAAGAGCATTAAACTAAATGCGTTTTCAAGTTTATATGTTCAATATAAATTAATTGAGCGTTATCTTGATACTGTTGCAATGCAATATAATCTTGATATTAATGACATTAAACTATTATTGTTCTTTATGTGTAGTGGTGATGATTGGTCAACCGCAAGTGCAGCAGATTTTACCGGCATTAGTCAGGTAAAGCTATGGACATCTTTTGAGAAGATGATATTAAAGAAATATTTTTTGTATGATCTTACATCTGATATGACCAATTTAATAGAGGGCTTTATATCTGGTGATTCTGCTATAAAAGATGAGTTAAAAAAATTCCCTAAAGTCGGATTTAGCGAGAGTGCAAATAAGATATTTAAAGAGCTGGAATTAGTTATGGCAGATTTTGATAATGTTTCCGCTCAGAACATTTCCAAGGCAGATTGGGAGCAATATGACAAAATAAGAAATGACGTATGGAAAAACATAAAAAATGAGCTGCAATAATAATTAGTTTAATTTTTTTATAATTATTTATCATGGTTATTTGAAAAATTTCACAGCCTATTGTTTTATTTAAAACTTTAAAGAGTATAATAAAATCTGTAAATAGTGGTTTGTTCTTGATCGTGACTTACTAAAAATAAAATAATAATTGATACCTTGATAGCATTAATATACTAAAAGATATTTGATATTAAATGGTTAAGTTCAGTTAAGAATCATTTTAGGTATTTTAGAGGTTATAGGAATGTTAGAAAGCACAGAAAACATTAAGGTACTTACGCAAAACTGTATCAGGATAGTATCTGATGTTGGGATTATATATATTGATCCCATTGAAATTAAACATGAAAGGCATGATGCGGATTATATTTTGATCACACATGACCATTATGACCATTTTTCTCCTGAGGATATAGCAAAGCTATCTAAAGATGAAACTGTGTTAGTTGTTCCCGTAAAATTGAAAGAAAGAGCTCTGAAACTAAAGGACCTTGTATCACGGATTGAAACAGTTGATAATGAGGTTCACGAGACAATAAAGGATTTAGATTTTGAAACTATACCTGCATATAATATTTCCAAGTCATTTCATCCAAGAGTTGATGGATGGTTAGGGTATATTTTAAACATTGATGGCGAAAGGATTTATATTGCAGGAGATACTGATGCTACTGAGGAGGCGAAAGCTGTTAAATGTGATGTAGCTATCGTTCCTATCGGTGGGACTTACACGATGAATGCAAAAGAGGCCGCAGGACTTGTTAATATAATACATCCAAAGGTAGCTATTCCAGTACACTATGGAAGTATAGTTGGAGACAAGTCTGACGGAGAGGTATTTAAAAATAAAGTAGATAAATCTATTGATGTAGTTTTTAAAATAGAGGAGTTTTAACGTTAATATGGACAAAATAAGGGGAGCTAATTTAGGCAACTGGCTTGTTTTGGAAAAATGGATGTCACCATTTATTTTTGATGGGACTGATGCAGAGGATGAGACCTGGTTAAATAGAGATCTGACCAAGGATGAATTGAGTAAAAGACTAAAGGAGCATAGGGATACTTATGTCACCCTTCAGGATTTTAAATTTCTTAAAGAGAAAGGCATTAATACAGTCAGGATCCCAATTCCCTATTTTATTTTTGGAGATTATGAGCCTTACGATGGGTGTATAGAGTATCTTGACAAGGCATTTGACTGGGCCGAGAGTACGGACATTAAAATACTTATTGATCTGCATACAACACCATCTAATCACAATGGTTACGATAATGGTGGTTTAGTTGGAGTATGTAAGTTCCATACACAACCGGATGAGGTTGAGTTTGTACTGAGTGTACTTGAGAGATTGTCCATGCGCTATGGTCATAGAAATGGACTTTTTGGTATTGAGGTACTTAATGAGCCTATTAGTTTCCTGGTTTATATGTCTGCTCCTACTACAGGAAAGGCAAGGAACAGAAAAGAGGCTATGGGATCTGGATATGTTCCTGTTAGCTTTTTGAAAAAATTTTATACACAGGCCTATGGAAGGATGAGAAAGTATCTTCCGGAGGACAAAGCCATAGTTTTTCATGATGGTTTTAGATTAGGCGCATGGAAGAGATTTTTCACTGAGAGTGAAATGAAAAATGTTTATCTCGATACCCATATGTATATTTGGGCGTTGGAGATGTTTTTCCCGATTCACAAGCTATGGGTATATCGTTTCTATCTTGGATTGGAGCGATTACGTATAAAGTGCGTTCAAAAATATGTACCAGTTATCGTAGGAGAGTGGACCATTGCAAATCACTGGTCCTGCGATATGCATAATCGCTTTATAAATAATACAACTTTTGCAAAAGCTAAAAAACGCCGTTACCGCAAGGTGGCCAAGCTGGAACTCAATGCTTTCAGACCTGCTGCCGGCTGGTTTTACTGGAGCTATCAGTTATACAAAGATCATGACTGCCCGATGGATGGATCATGGAAGGATGGATGGGATCTCTATAGATGTCTGAAAAATGGATGGATGCCAAAAACATTCGCAAAACACTAATATCATAATATCCTAAACACGTTCAAGGATATTTGTAATATAATCTAGATGTTTATCACTCAATATGTGATCAGCAATATGTTAGTTAGGAGAGAGTTAGGAGAGATGAGAAAAGATGAAAATATTTAGATTCATAAAGACAATATCATTGACAGTGGCATGTGTAACAACCATTGGTATTTCAGCATTGGCAGGATCATGGCAGTGGATCGATACAAACGGTGATGGCCTTGCCGCATGTTATTATTTCAATGATGATGGAACATTACAGTCTGGTGGTACAACTCCGGATGGATACACAATAAACCAGTCGGGCGCATGGGTAGTAGATGGAGTGATACAGCAGCGTTCTGTTCTTACAGATAAAGCTCATGAAAATATTTCATTTTCAGGCACTACAGATATCTCAAGTCCATATAACGGATATTACCGTTTTAAAAATGCAAGCTCTATGGGTATGACGATGCCATTTTCAGGGGTTGATATTGTAACACTTGCTGTTAACATTGATACAAATGGATATCTCAATCTGGCTATTGCCTATGATGATGGACAATCAGGGACGATCACACTTCCTAAAAACGATGATGGTACATATACTATGTCAACCACTGGTGGAGATGTAATAATTGCTTTTTCAGAAGGACAGATGACCTGGAGTGGAGCCTATTACGGTATTCCGACTGTTCTTTCTGCAGAGAAAGTAGGATGACAATTGGCTGAGAGATTGTTAGTGTAAATTAATATGTATGTAGAAAGCAGAGGTTATTTATGGTTAAGATTTATGGAAGCGAATTATGTCCTGATTGTATAGAGTGTAAGTATAATCTGGATAAAAATAAAATCGATTATGAGTATGTTGATATTAATAAAAATCTTAAAAATTTGAAGGAGTTTTTAAAGCTTCGTGATACAGATCCTGTATTTAAGGGTATTATCGGCTCTGGAAGTATAGGCATTCCTACTCTGATACTTGATGACGGGAGTGTAACACTTGATTGGGAGAGCTTTTTTGTAAATAAAGGTCTCGGGGTATTGCATCCATCACAGGAGGGTAGTGCCTGCGGAATTGATGGTAAAGGATGTTGATTTGAAAATGAAAAATTAGATTTAACTACGATAAATAAGAAGCTCCACCTCCGATATCAAAGTCGGAGATGGAGTTTTTTACTTTAATGTTTTTTTATAATCTTTTCCCCAGGATTCCATAGAACTAATGATAGGTCTCATGGATTCACCTAGTTCAGAAAGAGCATACTCTACGCGAGGTGGAACCTCTGGATATACAGTACGTGTAATAATACCATCCTCTTCCATAGAACGGAGAGAGTCGGTGAGTACTTTTTGACTTATGCCCTCAAGACTGTTTTTTAACTCGTTAAAACGCCATGGTCTGACCAGGAGATTTCTCATAATAAGAAGTTTCCATTTGCTGCCGATTAGGCTCACAGTTGTTGCAACGGGACATTCTGGTAATTCGTCTTTTGTTTTCATAGATATAACCTTTCGTTTTCGTAGACGGAAACCTACTGTCTTTAGGTGATGGGTTGTTGACAGAAAGCTTCTTTAAAATATTAATTTATATTAGTTCAAAATCGAATGTAACATTCTCATTTAAATTCAATATAACATCAGATAATCCTAGTGTCTATTAGTTACAAAAAGGTAACTGGGTAATAAAAAAGTGCGTACTTTTGCTGATTGTAACAGAGGTTTATATTGAAAATGCAAAAAGCAATACACACAATCAAAAATCCTAAAAAGGAGGAGACGAGAATGGCATTATCAAATCTTAACGGATGGGTAAACAATGATATGCAGGCTTCAGGCACAGCATGTGGTGCTGGAGATACAAAGCCAGCTGCATGTGGAAGTGCATGTGGTGCTGGTGATGAGAAGCCAGAAGAGAAGCCAGCTGCCTGCGGAAGTGCTTGCGGTGCTGGAGACAACAAATAACAAATAATAATTCATTACATCACCCTTTAGTGCGACCTCCAGATATCAATCTGGAGGTTATTTAGTAAATTGTCAGCGAATGCTGTTTTATATATTTTTGGAGGTAAGGAAATGAAGCCATATTTTTCATTCCAATGGCATATAACAGATGAATGTGATCAGAGATGTAAGCATTGCTATATATACTCAAGTGGAGAGCATACCTATCTGTTTTCTATGAATTGGAAACAGATGGAGGATACTTTTTATAATTGCCTGGATTATTGTGAAGTGTATGGTAGAACACCTTATTTCTATATAACTGGTGGTGATCCTATACTTCATCCTGATTTTTGGAGATTGCTTCAGTTAATGAAAGATAATGATATTAAGTTTACTATCCTCGGAAATCCATTCCATTTGAATGATCAGGTTTGCAAAGAACTTAAGTGGTATGGATGCGAGAAGTATCAACTTTCCATAGATGGACTTAGAGAAACTCATGACTGGTTCAGAAAACCAGGTTCTTATGACTGTACACTTGAAAAAATAGGATGTATCAATAGAGCTGGAATCAGAAGTGTTATTATGACTACCGTATCAAAAACCAACCGCATAGAAGTTCCGGGTATCATAGATGCAGTTGTTGCTGCAGGCGCCAATGTTTTTGCATTCGCGAGATATGTACCTAGCGGAGGCGATTTGGATGCGTCAATGACAGCTAAGGAATATAGAGATCTCTTGGAAACCTGCGATAAGAAATTTAAGGAGTATAAAGCCGCAGGGTGTCAAACTTATTTCAATAAGAAAGATCATTTATGGACACTATATGAATATGAAATAGGAGAATTTAAAATTCCTGAAAATGTTGATCCTAACATGATCTATGGTGGTTGTAACTGTGGTAATTGTCATATGACTATTTTGCCTACTGGAGACATATATGCCTGTCGTAGAGTCGCAGACAGCAAAGTTGGAAATGTATTTAATGATAGAATTGCTGATCTGTGGGAAACAAGTTTTGAAGATTATAGAGAATATGACAAATTTGAAAAGTGTAGTAGATGTAAATTGAAAGCATGGTGCAGAGGATGTCCTGCTGTTGCGTGTGGAACCAATGGAAACTTTTATGCTGATGATCCACAGTGTTGGGCAGATGAAAACAGCGAGTTGTTTGCGTAATCCAGAGATATTTCAGAATGATTGTATTAACAAATGATTAAATAAGACAAGGAAGTTAAAAAGTGATAATGACTAATTTGATGAAAGCAATCGTACTAGAGGGAGTTGCTGATGTTGATGATATAGGTTTAAAATTGGTTCAAATACCAGCAGTACGACCGGGATGGGTACTTATCAAAGTTAAAGCATTCGGCATGAATCATTCCGAGCTGATACTTCGTGGGGAAGAAATCAAATACGACTATATAAAAAAGCCTGTAATTCCTGGCATTGAATGTGTTGGAGAGGTAGTTGACCCATCAGATAGTGGATTTGAAATAGGGCAAAAGGTGATTGCGATGATGGGCGGTATGGGACGAGCATTTGATGGCAGTTACGCACAATATGCATTGCTTCCTGCTCATCATGTCTTTTCTATAAAGAGTAATCTCGATTGGTCAGAGCTTGCTGCAATTCCAGAGACCTATTTCACTGCCTGGGGTTCATTATTTGAATCACTGAATTTAAAACAAGATGATACCTTGCTTATACGAGGAGCATCATGTGCTCTGGGTTTTGCTTCCGTCCAGATTGCTAAAGCATTAGGCTGTAGGGTGATAGCCACAACACATAAGGAAAAATATATTGAGTCAATAAGTGATGCAGATGAGTCAATAATAGATAATGGCAATTTGTCAGGCAGTGTAAGTGGCGTTACTAAGGCTCTGGATCTCGTTGGCCCCAAATATTTGCTGGACACATTAAGAGCAGTAAATAAGGGAGGCATAGTGTGTCAGACAGGTATCCTTGGTGGGATGTATACATTAAATGGATTTGACCCTATCAAAGATATACCAAATGGAGTATATCTTACAGGATTCTACTCAAATTATCCTTCACAGAGAATTGTAGATGATATGTTTTCTTTCATTAATGAGTATGACATAAAGCCAATACATGGACCTGTATATAAATTTGATGATATAAAGGATGCGATGCGAATGCAGGAGTCCGGAAAAGCTGGTGGCAAGATCGTTGTGGTGGAATAATTGTCACATTATCGTTTGACAATATTTAAGAATATACTTCATACATAATGATGGAAGCATTCACCTGATTTTAGATATAATATATGTGTTAAATTAAAAGAACAGGAGATAGTGCATGATCCTACAGACAGGTATGCGTACAGATATTCCGGCGTTTTACTCGGAATGGTTTATTAATCGAATAAAGGCCGGTTTTGTCATGGTACGTAATCCATATAATCCTAAGCAGGTCACAAGATATAAAATAACACCTGATGTCGTGGATCTAATTGGATTTTGTACTAAAAATCCAGCACCGATGTTGTCACATATGGAATGCCTAAAACCATTTGGACAGTACTGGTTTGTTACTATTACACCTTATGGAAAAGATATAGAACCTAATGTACCGGACAAAGGTAAAGTGATCGAAAGCTTTAAAAGGTTATCTGATATTGTTGGAGTTGATAGCATGGGATGGCGGTATGATCCGATTTTTCTTAATGAAAAATATACTGTTGACTGGCACATTGGGGAATTTGAAAAGATGTCAAAAGCTTTATCTGGCTATACCAATACCTGTGTGATCAGTTTTATTGATCTATATAAAAAGGTTCAAAGGAATTTCCCTGAAGCACGTGCTGTATCTCGAGAAAACAGGATATTGATAGGTAAAAGCTTTATCGATATTGCAAAAAGATATAATATGACAATACGTCCTTGTGCCGAAGGAACTGAACTCGAAAGGTATGGTGCAGACTGCTCTGGATGTATGACTACAAAGACTTATGAAACAGCACTTCATACCAATTTAGATATACCAAAAAGGATAACTAATCAGAGAAATGGTGAATGTGCCTGCCTGTTGGGTACAGATATCGGAGCGTATGACACATGCGGTCATTTGTGTAGGTATTGTTATGCAAACTCTGATGTAAATCTTGTAAAAGAAAATATGAAAAGACATGATCCTGACTCACCGTTTTTGATAGGAAATATTATGTCAGATGACGTAGTCCATGATGCTAAACAGTCAAGCTGGATCGATAATCAGTTGAGGTTGGATTTTAGTTGAGATTGGTAGTTTTGATTATAAATTGAGGTTGAAATATTTATGAATCAAGCAGAGAGAAGAGAATATCTTATTAAAGATCTTATTAAAGAGAATTCAGGTTATACGAAAATGTATGCCGGATTTGGTGGCGTGGATAAAAAAACATTATTACGCTCATTAATGAATGTACGTATGGCTGCACCAATTTCACCGGAGTTTGAGAGGATACAGGATGAGTATTTAAAGGAGGTAAATCAGGAAAGAGGCATTGTCACACTTGATGATATTATAGAAGTACAGCCCAATATGTATATCTGGCAGGGAGATATAACCAGGCTTGCATGTGATGCTATTGTGAATGCTGCCAACAGTGGTATGACCGGTTGTTATCAGCCATGCCACAATTGTATAGACAAAGCGGCACCTACCTCAATCACACAGGCATACAACAAAAGAATGGCAAGGTGCTCGTAAACATTGCATTACCTATGCTTATGCCGGATGAAGACGCTAGGCCAGGAATTAAACTGGAATTTATAAGAAGACAAAAAGGGATTAGTAGAAAAGAACTTGCTGATAAATTAGAAATTGCTCCAGGGGCTTTGTTTAATCTTGAAAATGGATTTAATCCAATCCATTTTGATGATGCATTGAAACTTGGAAATGCACTTGACGTTGAACCAGATATCTTTATTGATGAAAGTGCAAGGTTTTGTGCTTCAGGTTATGGAGAGAAGATAAGAATTATTCGACGAGCTTGTGACGCAACTCAGGAAGAGTTTTCTAAAATGATTGGTGTTACCCGATCGACTTTATCCTGCTGGGAAGCAGAAATTGGTGAGTACCATCCAAGTTCAGTATTCTATTACAAACTGAAAGAAATTGCTGAAGAAAAAAATATAGATATTAACCGTCTTAATAGTGATCCAGACAGCTTCATCGATGATTATGAACTGTTCTTAACAGGAGACTATGGTAAAAAAATAAAATATATCCGTTCTGCTTATGGTGTAACACAGACAGAGTTTTGTAATATGATTGGATATACAAGTGGGACATCATCATGTAATTGGGAATCCATGACTGAGAAACCGCTTCGAAAGGCCTATAATAGGATAAAGTTTGTGGCAGAAGCAAAGGGTATAGACATTAACAAGCTAAATGCTAATCCGGATTATTATAAGGACGAGTATTCAAGATTTGTAGAGAAGAATAGTGGCGCTAAGATTAGATATATTAGGTTGAAGTACAGAGCTTTTACTGATGACTTTGGTAAAATGCTAGGTTGTTCAGGAAATGCTGTTTGTACATGGGAACGAGGACAATGTATCATGGGGCGCCAGTATTTCGATGAGTTAAAGAAACTTGCAGAAGCAAAAGAAATCAATCTTGAGAGTTTAGATGACAATCCTGATGTATTCAAAGATGATTACGATAGGTTCTGTGTAACAGGTTGTGGAAAGAAATTAAGATATATCAGAAATATCTGTGGAATGTCGGCAGAAAAGTATGCAGAAGTTATTGGAGTAAGCAGGCAAACTATTTTTATCTGGGAGTCTGAATTAGTTCAAAGAGGAACAATCAGAAGACCGGGAAGAGAAAATTTTGAAAAATCAAACAAGTAGCTATAGAACATGGGATTGATTTAGACACAATAGATGAGGAACTGGCCAAGGTTGATGATTATGAAGTTTTTTGCCAAAACGGATTTGGAGCTAAGATAAAGTCTCTTAGAAATGTATATGGAATGTCACAGCGTGCATTTTCAGAGCTCGTTGGAGTTTCTGTTGAGACGATTAGTAGATGGGAACGTGAGGGCAAAGTTAGAGGAAAAATAGCGTTTCCATCTAAGGAAAGGTTCCGAGAATTTAAGAGATTGGCAGAAGAGAAAGGAGTTGATTTTCTTGAATCATGATGAGCAAAGAGTATGGATGATTCAGCAATTGCTGGATGAAGATTTAAATTATAAAGGCTATACAATTCCTAATGATACTAATGAGCAGAAAGATATGCTCAGAGCACTTATGAATGTTAGAGAACCTAAGCCTATTAGTCAGGGATTTCTTGATATTCAGGATGAATATCTAAAAGAAGAGAATAATTCTGTAAAAATTACAGATGTGAATGATTTAACTCCTACCAAAAACGATGACAGATTATATCTTTGGCAGGGAGATATAACTGCATTAAGGATTTCAGCAATCACGAATCCTGCCAATGACCGTATGTGTGGATGTTTTCAGCCGCTTCATTCCTGCGCGGATAACATTATTCACTCAAAATCTGGAATTCAGCTTCGCGGCGAATGTTTTAGAATAATGAAAAAGCAGGGACATCCGGAACCTACAGGACAAGCAAAAATAACTCCAGCATACAACTTACCATGTGATTATATTCTTCATACAGTTGGACCAATTGTTCAGGGACCATTAACAAAGAAGCATGAAGATTTGCTTGCTTCTTGCTATAAGTCGTGCCTTGATCTTGCGGCTAAGAATGGAGTTACTGAGATAGCTTTTTGCTGTATCTCTACCGGTGTTTTTATGTTTCCTAATCAGAGAGCTGCTGAGATTGCTGTAGAGACAGTTAAAAACTGGCTTGATGAGACAGGCAGTGAGATGAAGATTGTTTTCAATGTATTTAAGGATCTTGATTTTGAAATATATGAAA
>Ga0256405_10006038_pt1 | contig 19923 bp, 23 predicted proteins | sample RumenRJG_02DNA_FD_189096 | JGI IMG/M metagenome (GOLD analysis project Ga0256405, IMG submission 189096) | Bovine rumen microbial communities from Lethbridge, Alberta, Canada - RJG_02 | ecosystem: Host-associated > Mammals > Digestive system > Stomach > Rumen | place: Canada: Alberta... | reverse complement strand
CAAGAACCCATTCTCACTCGACTCTAAGGAGCCTAACTGGGAGAACTTCCACGACTTCCTGCTCGGTGAGGTTCGTTACCTCTCTGTTAAGAAGGCTTATCCTAACGAGGCCGAGGAGCTCTTCGCCGAGGCACAGCGCATGGCTCAGCTACGCTACAAGAGCTACGTTCGCAAGACGCAAGAGAACTGGGAGGATTAATAGATTTAATCTTTCATTCCATATTCAAGGGAGCATCCATTCGGGTGCTCCTTTTTTTTGATTTGTATCACAATATTCAATAATGCTGCGCAAATAATTGCACAGGTCGCAAAAAAGTAGTACCTTTGCAGCCGAAAAAATAGCAATAGGTATTTATATTTTACAAAAGAACAAAAAACACTAATTAATTTATGCGTAAAGAATGGCGTGGTTTTAAAGGAACCAAATGGACCGAAGAGGTCAACCTCAGAGACTTTATTCAGAACAACTACACAGCTTACGAAGGCGACGAGTCTTTCCTGGCCGAGCCTACCGATGCCACTAATGTTTTGTGGGGCCGTCTGCAGGAGCTGCAGAAGGAGGAGCGTGCCAAGGGTGGCGTGCTCGACATGGAGACAGAGATCGTGTCAAGCATGACAGCTTATGGCCCAGCCTACATCGACGAGAGCAAGAAAGAGCTCGAGAAGGTAGTTGGTCTGCAGACCGATAAACCCCTTAAGCGCGCCTTCATGCCTTTTGGCGGCATCAAGATGGCTGAGCAGGCTTGCACTAACTACGGTTACAAGCCATCAGAGAAGCTGCACGAGATCTTCACAAAATATTGCAAGACTCACAACGAGGGAGTATTCGATGCTTACACCGAGGAGATGAAGCACGTACGTCACAACCACATCCTCACAGGTCTGCCCGACACCTATGGTCGTGGCCGTATCGTGGGCGACTATCGTCGTGTGGCTCTTTATGGTATCGACTTCATTATTGCCGAGAAGGAGGCCGACAAGCGCAACTGCGGCGCAGGTGTGATGAGCGACGATGTTATCCGTCAGCGTGAAGAGATCTCAATGCAGATCAAGGCCCTGAAGGAGATGAAGGCTATGGCTCAGATCTACGGTTTCGACATCTCTCAGCCTGCTAACAACGCTCGCGAGGCTGTACAGTGGCTGTACTTCGGCTACCTGGCTGCCATCAAGACTCAGAACGGTGCAGCTATGTCAGTAGGTCGTGTATCTACATTCCTCGATATCTACATCCAGCGCGATATGGAAGAGGGCACTCTTACCGAGAGTGAGGCTCAGGAGCTCATCGACCACCTGGTAATGAAGTTCCGCATGGTTAAGTTCGCACGTATCCCATCATACAACGAGCTGTTCTCGGGCGACCCAGTATGGGCTACTCTCGAGGTAGGTGGTATGGGTATGGACGGACGCCACATGGTTACAAAGAACGACTACCGTTTCCTCCACACTCTGGAGAACATGGGTCCTTCGCCCGAGCCAAACCTCACCGTACTCTACTCTCCACGCCTCACCGAGAACTTCAAGAAGTACGCAGCAATGATCTCTGTAAAGACCAGCTCAATCCAGTACGAGAACGACGAGGTTATGCGTCCTGTATGGGGCGACGATTATAGCATCTGCTGCTGTGTAAGTGCTACTCAGACTGGTAAGGAGATGCAGTTCTTCGGAGCACGCGCCAACCTGGCTAAGTGTTTCCTGTATGCATGTAACGGTGGTGTCGACGCCAAGACCCGCGAGCAGGTTGCTCCAGGTTTCCGCCCCATCAAGGACGAGTACCTGACATGGGAGGAGCTGGCTCCACGCTTCGATCAGGCTATGGACTGGCTGGCTGGTGTATATGTAAACACCCTGAACCTCATCCACTACATGCACGATAAGTACTTCTACGAGGCTGCCGAGATGGCCCTGATTGATACCAACGTACGTCGTACATTCGCTACCGGTATCGCAGGTTTCTCACACGTTGTCGATTCTATCTCTGCCGTTAAGTATGCAAAGGTAAAGATGATTCGCGATGAGGAGGGATTCAACGTTGACTATGTAACCGAGGGCGACTTCCCACGCTACGGTAACGACGACGACCGCGCCGACGAGATTGCAGTATGGCTGCTCAAGACCTTCGTTAAGAAGATTCGCAAGCACGCCACCTATCGTAACGCTACCCCAACCTGCTCTATCCTCACCATCACCTCTAACGTGGTTTATGGTAAGTACACAGGCAACCTGCCCGATGGCCGCCGTGCTGGTACTCCTCTGGCTCCTGGTGCTAACCCAAGCTACGGTGCCGAGAAGAGCGGTCTGTTGGCTTCGCTGAACTCAGTAGCTAAGCTGCCTTACGAGTATGCCCTCGATGGTATCTCAAACACTCAGACCATCAGTCCAAACACTCTGGGACAGAACGACGAGGAGCGTGCCAACACTCTGGTTCGCGTAATGGATGGTTACTTCAGCCGTGGTGCTCATCACCTGAACGTTAACGTGTTTGGTGTCGACAAGCTTCGCGATGCTATGGAGCATCCTGAGAAGCCTGAGTACGCTAACTTTACTATCCGCGTATCTGGTTACGCTGTGAAGTTCATCGACCTCACTCGCGAGCAGCAGGAGGATGTTATTGCACGTCAATCTCACGAGAGCCTCTAATGAATATTAAAGGCTATATACACTCTACCGAATCCTTTGGCTCTGTCGATGGGCCAGGGATTCGGTTTCTTATTTTCCTTCAGGGTTGTCAGATGCGTTGTCGCTACTGCCACAACCCAGACACATGGCGTCTTGGTTCCGATGCCTGCGGCACAACAGCTACCGTTGATGAGCTGCTGAACAAGGCCGAGCGCTACCGCAGCTACTGGGGCCCCGATGGCGGCATCACCGTTAGCGGAGGCGAGGCTTTGCTGCAGATTGATTTTCTTATCGACCTGTTCGAGGAGGCCCATCGTCGCGGCATCAACACCTGTCTCGACACAGCTGCTCAGCCTTTTACTCGCGAGGAGCCATTCTTTGGTAAGTTCCAGCGCCTGATGCAGAGCACCGACCTGGTACTGCTCGACATCAAGCACATCGATAGCGAGAAGCATCGTTGGCTTACAGGTCACGGCAACGAGAACATACTGGATTGTGCCCGTTATCTGTCAGACATCAACAAACCCGTATGGATTCGCCACGTGTTGGTTCCTGGAATCACTACCGACGAGGAACAGCTCATCCAGCTACGCCACACCATCGACACATTGCAGAACGTTCAGAAGGTAGAAGTTCTGCCCTACCACACTCTGGGCACCTTCAAGTGGGAGCAGTTGGGCATCCCCTACTCACTTAAAGATGTTGCCACTCCCACCGCCGAGCAAATAGCCCGCGCCCGCGAGATTCTGACTGCGAAGTAGGTTTCTGACGAGACAAAGAATAAAATCCGCATTATGTTCCGCCAGATTGGCGAGCTGGAATCCATCGGCGATGCGTGCTATAAGATGGCCCGATGTCATCGTGACCGACCGAACGATAAATGTTAACATCACCCGCCTGCGCAAAAAGCTGGGCCTCTACGCCCAGAACATCGTCAGCCGCCCAGGCCTGGGCTATGTTTTCGAGGGGTAGCCTTTACTCCACCTTCTAAAATCCCTATCTTTGCATCGTCAGAACATTAGTTTTGGCTATCCGGTAAGTTTCCGCGTGGGAGCAAGACTTGATCGACACTACTCCATTTACAAACAAAGAGTCACTTCGTGTGGCTCTTTTGTTATTTGGTATAGCTCAGCTCAGAGCCATCTTCTTCAAATGGTTCAAATTCAAATATTTCGTCTTCGACGATAGTCGGTTTCATATTATGTGCAAAGATACAAATAGTTTTTGGATTTACAAGCACGAAATGGATAAAAACAAAAAAACAACCTAAAAGTTGTTTAATTCAAAATAATTGCTTATCTTTGCGCCCAGAAGGAAGTGAATTATGACTTATGATAGCATAACTGAGGATGGTAGGCTGTGGGCTGTCAGATATGACGACTGCACAGATAATGCGCTCTACATGCTTTTTGAGCAGTGGAATGACGTAATGTGGCTGCGCCAATTCTTCAAAGAGAATCTGACAGACTTAACGTCGTACTTTAAAATAACGGATGTTAACGAGGCCATTTACGATACAATCGAGGATAGCGAACGATTACAATGTCTCATTATGGACATCTCGCCAGAAGCGGATTTGGACAAAATTTTCAGACCATTAGAGAATAATCGCTTCTCCGATGTACTGCTAGGAAAGGAAAAGGCTCGGTTGCAGGATGTTTACAGACATGCTTCATGGCTTAGGATCTATGCTATAAAGTTGGAGCCAGGAATCTATGTCATAACTGGTGGCGCCATTAAGCTCACTCGCACCATGCAAGAACGAGAACATACGCTCCAAGAGTTGGCTAAGATGGAGAAAGTACGTTCTCACCTATTGGCAAATAATATAGTTGACAAGGATTCTTTTGTTGATTTTCTCAGCGAATTAGTTTAATATAGAAAAGGAGGTATTTATGAAAGAGGTAATTGCACGACTGAAGGAACATCAGTCAACGACACCTTCAAAATGGAGGGAACATGCAGAATGGAGACAGCAGAACAAGTCATGGCTGCGCCACTCTCAACGTATCGCTATGAAGATGCTTGAGAAGATGGACGAACTAGGCTTAACCCAGAAGCAGTTGGCCGAACAGATGGGATGTAGCCAGCAGTACGTTTCAAAGGTTTTGAAAGGCCAGGAGAATCTATCTCTCGAAACAATGTCAAAGATAGAGGATTGCCTGAACATCTCTATTCTCCAAGAAGAATTGGAGATGGCATAAAAAACCAAGCGGCGCACCAAACAGATGCGCCGCTTAATCGTTATATTGCTGCGAGAAACTTGCATTATATCAATCGCTACCAAACAAATCACTCAATTTTTCTGCAACATCTTCTTGCAGCAGTTCTCCCGAATGTCCTTTTGTCCAATCATATTCAGGAATAGCCTTCTGCAGTTTTTCGAGAGTTACATCAGGAGCCTCGCCTGGTTCCATCGGATTCATGCACACCATGTCCACATACATTCTACGTTTGTTGCTACCTGCCCAATCGTCACCTGGATATGGATCACAGATAAACTGTCCGCTGAATGCAATACCCGCTTTGTCGTCGCCCGTGCGCATCATATAGAACATGTCCCCTCTCCTAGCCTCCTGCCAGTCATAAATGCTCCAGTTTATTCGGAACATACCATGCACTTGGTTCTCCAAGCACTTCTCGAAATCCTTCTCGGTAAACGAACTTATTGTAGGATTCCAGCGCATCAAGTAATGTCGCGGCTCTCTGGGTACGGGTACTACTTCGAAACTTATCTCCCATATACAGCTGTCGCCATCAGGATCTTCCACGCTAGGCTCACCTGAACCTTGGAATCTAAAGCGAGTACCAGGTTCTGTATCTATGTCAATGATTTTTGCCAGACAATAGTCGCCGCCACCCTTTAGCACCAAGAATTCCAGCGCCCACTTGACAGCATACGGGAACTCACCACCATTATAATAATAACAACCATGAAAAGTAGTAGGCGTCTCGTCAACCACCAACACCAGATTTCCATCTATATTCTCCAGAATATCTCGATAGTTGTTATCATTTATTTCTAACGATATGTGCGTTATTTCACCAGTACGTACCTTGTCAATAACATCGTCATTTACATTGAGGCAAATTGCCCTCTCGTTAATATCGAAATTCTCGTTACCTTTTTCATTCTTCATAGACCTTATGTTTTTAGTTATCTGCGGCAAAGATACAACTTATTTCTGAAAATAACGTTTTAAAAAGGAATTATTCACTCCTATACAATTCGTCCAACGATTTACCTGAGTCATTAATCCAATGTAACCAGCCGTTGCAACTACGGCCTGAGCAATAACTGGCTGCTGTACTCGGACTAGCCAAAACATAATCGCGCTGCAGTTCCCAGAAGCCATCCTTCGTAGGCTTAGACATAGCGGCAATGATGGCATTTCGTTTTTCAGCATCTCTATACGACGGCACGGTGCTCTGCGGCAGCAGACTGCCTTTCAGTATGCGCATAGAGTGGTCTGTCTCGTTGAAGATGCCATGAGCATTACACTCGCGAACTTTTATGTGGAACAAGTTATCGCCAACTTTCATCTTTGTCTTCTCCTGCTTTTCAAAAATTGGACAACCAATAAAAGATGACAACAACCGCACGTCATCAAAGAACTCGTCCATAATGTCCTGCTGATAATTAGAAAGTGAGACTTCATTACCTGGTTTCTCGTTCAACACTCCGTACTGCGAACAATCTGTTGCCAACTCTATTGACTTGCGTTCAAGATATAGCACATCAGCTTTGTTAATGCTATTATCTTTGGCAACAAACATCAGACACTTGTTCCAGAACAATTTGTGACTTTTGTGATTGTTAATACGCTGAACACCATTGGTGGTCTCACCTATATAAGCTTGTGCAGCACCATTCTCATCTTCACCAAGCAGGATATACAGAGCAGGACGTGAACTCTCATCCAATTGGCTAACCATGTCGAACTCTGATTTGGGAAACACTATCATCTCGCAAATCTTATTGCTGATGAACACCGTACGGATTCCATTAGGATCACCAGTGCGCAGATGTGTAGTTATAACTTTACCTCTTGCCATATCTAGTTATTTTATCTATTACCTTTTGCTCTGTTATGTGTCTTGCACAACATCTGGCAGTTACTTATATCGGTAGCTCCACCTTTACTCCAGGCTGCTACGTGGTCAGCATCCATGTCCTTTAATTCCCAAATCTTAGTATGGTTTGCATCGTGGCCAATAGCACATAGCGGACAGTTGCTCTCGCCTCTTTCTTTGGCTGCTGCTGTTTGCTGGGCATAAACGGTTTTCTTTGTTGGTTCGTCAAACACTCGTACATTCAGCAACTTTGTGTTCTGACATCCATCAAGGATAAATTCATAGATTCCCTTCTTTTCTTTTACGTAAAAACTCTCGTAGAGTTCCTTTACTTTCTCAGCTACTACTGCAGGGTCATAGGCAGTCTTATGATAACGCTCATATAACTCACCCCATTTCAAGCCACACATTTCCTTTTCAGGATTGAAATCAAATACAGAAGTAATCCAGTCGATGACGCTGGTAAAGTAGGCTTTCAGTTCCGTGATATCATTGTCGTAACGGTGGGCTGCCATATAGTCCTCAATGCGTTTATTATCACCTGTGTCCTTCGATACCCACGCCAATGCCGTATGCAAGTAGTCCTGTCGTTTAGCAGTACCAGGAATAAAGCAACTCCACTTGTTGATGTGGTTGTTGGTCGAATTCGAGAATTCTTCTTTAGCTTTGGTTACGAAGGGACCACTATAGACTGCATTCAATGTTTCTTGCACGTTTAGCGGGATACCTACTATATTAATTGTTCGGAACCAATCCTTGATTTCTTTCTCACTTCCCTCACAGACGTAGATGAGCAGTTTCGTATTAAGAAATTTCTCTTGTTCGTCCTTATTTAATGCCGAAAAATACCAAGGTCGTCCATCAACATCTATCCAAGCATACTTCTCTGTTATGAAGCGCCCCAGTGATGTGATGCGCTGCTGACCATCAAGCACCTCATACTTATCTTCACCTACTTTTGAGAAATAAATAAGTCCTAGCGGATAGCCATTACGCACTGACTGAATAACATCCACCTCTTTCTTTCCACCATTCTCTGCATAGAGATAATGACGTTGAAACTCTGGCTGGATAGTGAGCTTACCCGAAAGGCCATACAAGCCTTTCCCTTCATATTCGTTGTACTGGAATCCTTTGCAAATATCGCCAATGGTCCAGTCGGTAATAAGTGTAGGTTTCATATCTGTTATTGTTTTTTGCGGATGAGTAATCGAGCAAATGTAGATTTTAGTTGTCCATCAACCATAATAGCTCCTCGTCTATTTAAATCTCCATAAATTGGAGTGTCTTCAGGAGTAAACTCTTTGGTTTTGATTCCATATTCATTTCCTCTATCAGTTATTCCAAGGATTTCGAATTGTTCTGGGCAATATTTGTCCAAGAACGTAATGGGAACTCCCATGGTACCATCATAATCATCAGGAATAGCATCTGAAAAAGGAACATCTATCGCATCATAGTTTTCATAATGGATGTAGCCTCTTTCACGTATTTCTTTATGCTTACCATATCTCATATTATCTTTCATTGACATCAGCTTCAAAGGTTCATGACGTAGGCCATGTTCTAAGTTAGTGAACCAATGTACACCTGGAACTCTAATAAACTTGTTTCCTTTTTCATCAATCCGGAGAGATGGCGAATGGGTTTCATAGTCTTTGGGAACCATGAATTCTCTGTCGCCACTAGTAATAGATGGTCCCATCCATAGTTTATTATCCTTAATGAGAGGGAATATTTCCTTGTATGAAATAGCATTCTTATTACCAATTACAAGGAATTTCTTGTTCACTTCAATAATCCATGACATAAACTCTCTGAACAATGAGAATGGTGGGTTTGTTACAATAATATCAGCCTCATTCCTCAACTTGCAAACCTCTTTACTACGGAAGTCACCATCACCCTCAAGGTATTGCCATTCCAAGTCGTCGATGTCAATTCGACCATTTTGATTTGTATCGTGAGTAAGCTCAAATATCTTTCCTTTTATCCGAGTCTTGTCAATATCAAACTTAGGACTTTCTGTTTCAAAAAGTGTAGGCTGATAGTATTTGTACTTCTTACTTTCTACAGCGTAGCTTGTACTAATAAGACGTTTCAAACCAAGCCTTTCAAAGTTCTGTGCAAAGAATCTTGTAAAGTTACTCCATTCTGGATCATCACAGGGCAACAATACTGTTTTGTCACGAAATGTATCGGGATTGTATTCCAGATAGGCGTTTATTTCCTTCTGGATATCCGCATACTGCGTATAGAATTCATCATTCTTGGCAGCCTTGGCCGCCCCTAAATTGCTGTTATTAGCCATTATCGATTGATAGTTTCTTAGTCATTACTGGCATCTGACTATCAATCGCTTTTGCGCATAAAGAAAGCGTGATGCTCCTTATGCGTTAAGCTGGGGTATGCCTAGGAATTGGGCCCCATCCTCACCTATAAGAATGCACCACGCCTATTGGCGTGAATACATTGCTATATCGATGAGGAATGGGCATGCACTTTCCTGCACCCCACAAAGTCTATTACTTCTGTTCGTTTCTTATCCCAATTTGTTTCCTAGGCATATTGGCTTAACGCGAAATAATAGCAAATGCTTCTTTTGCAGTCCGGTATTTCTCCTCCGAACCGAGGGCAAAGGTACAAATTAAATTTGTAAATGAGGACACTGGAGACAAAAAAATGCAAAAAAAGGCTAGAATCCCCTACGAAGCATGCCTTATACGACAGCAGCCGTCAATTGTTTACCTATTTTGTGAATCGCCTCCATTATACGCTTTATCTGATTAGACCGCGCTTTCTTTAATCCGTTAGCATATTGTGAAAGCTGGTTTTGGTTAATTCCAGAAACACGACTAATAGCTGCGAGCGAAATGTAAGGACTAAATGCATTCAACAACGATGCTACATCGAGGAATTTGTACTCAAACTCATACTCCTTATTCACAAACCACGATGGTAGTTTATCTCCATCTGAAGCTTTGTCTTTAATATGTGAATTAAGGCCATCTTCTATGCATTTCTGCAATTCAACAAATGTATCAGCAGGAAACACATAAGTTTCTTGCAAAACATCTTGAATCGAAGCTGTAAATTTATTATCTCGCCAAGATACATCCACCTTAATTTTCTTACCATATCTATTTCTTTTAGGAGGTGGAAGTAAACTTAGTGCAGACAAATATGTTTCAATTTTCCAAGCGAATTCCGTTATAGAGAATCCCAACACCTCAGCATAATCTATCAATTCAAGAATATCAATCCTTCTTGAGCCAGACTCAATTTTAGAAATCAATTCTTGCCTGGCACCCAAAATACGTGCAAGTTCTACCTGCTCCAGATTCTTGCATTTGCGTTCATGTTGAAGCAGAAAACCAATTTGTTTCCTTTTCTCTTTATATAGTTTCTTTTTCATTCTGGGCACAAAGTTAATAATAATATTACTATTTCTGCATAAAATATTCGGAAACTATCATATAAAATTTTTGGTATCCGCCAAACCATAAAATTTTCGTATTACAACCGAACGTGTTCGGGATGCGAGGTGTACACGAAGTCCCTTGTTTGTTTTATTTAATAAAAAAAAAATGAATCAAAAAAAAAACTTGTTTCTACCATTTAAGGAAGAGCTGCAAATAATTGCCTCACGTTACGGTAATGGAGAGGCACATCAAATCATACTACCTCCAGAACTACAGCTCAACCAAGGAATGTTCCTACCTGATCGTATTACTGAGCAAGAGGAGTTTCGCCCCAATTACGGATTAAAGCCCAACGACTTAATAGCATTCAATTACGCAAAGGCTGAATTTAACAAAGGAATCATATCAAATAAGTGCGTGCACTTTTACCTATATGATTATATGTTTCAATGTATAAACAATCATCCATTGCGGTATACATCAATGTTGATGTCCTATCCAATGGTTATCAGCCCCGATAATTCGGTATATATGAACTGGACAGAACATGAAAGGAGACAAAGTGCATGGAGAAATCAACAGATGGCCCGGCTTTGGCAAATTAACCGCATCCCTGTTATTTTTAATGTCTCATGGGCAGGTCCTGATAGTTACGGCTATTGCATTAGAGTCTATCCTAAACACTGCGTCATAGCTATAAATTGTACGGGAATCAAGGGCGACCCTGATGCGTGTTACTTTTGGCATCTTGGCTACGAAGAGGTAATAAAAGCATTGGAACCCTCGTTGATAATCCGCTATGGCGACAGAATGCCTGGAGAATACGAAGAAATTAGTATATATTTTAATAATCACATTTTAAACAATTTACATTATGGGAGGTAATGGAGCATATGGTCACTATCGCAACTACAGCTTGGATATATATAAAGGTGACCGATTTAAACAAGTTGGAAAGATTGGAAACAATAAAATTGTGACCTCTTCCGTTAATAATAATACAAGCATTCCAATGAATAGCTTCAACTCAAAGATGTACTATATTACATCACCAAACGACCCCAATAAAATAGTTGCTATCGCATTCTATAGCGGTCGTACACATAAAATCATAAAGTCCATCGACTTGGTCTATGATAAGTCTGGCAACCTGGTTCCATTTAAACAAGTGAAACGAAAAGGTAAAATCCATAAAACTGGTACACATACACACAAGTGGCCAGGTAATAAAGAAAAGGGAAAGGTGGGAAGAATATCCCATGATAAGAATAATTACTTTGAACCTACTAAATCAGATATGAAGTATATCAATAAGGCTCTAAAGTATAATAAGGAACATCAAAAATGAATTGCTAATGATACGGAAAAGATTAAAAAAGGACTTCTGGTGTCCAACACAGTGGAACTGCGACACAAACTTATATGAAGACCAATTAGGATGGAGAGAGGCAAATCAAACGGATGCCCACTCTACTGATTCATGGAACATATTGAAGTTCTATCTGGACCACTATGGATTTGACTTAGCACTATATCTTGTTGACACAGACGAGTTCTACTACATTGACAATATTCAGCACAATGAAGTACTAAAACTTAAAAACAGAGAAGACTGGGATGGACAGTACATTATCGAAAGAGTAGAATTCTCACATTGTCCAGAACCAGAGCCAGAGGTGGTATATGAATATAAAGACATACGTGACCTTTGGCAAAACCTTAAGATAAATGGGCTATCTCTTAAGGAAGTAGTTGATAGATCTGTTGTTATGGTGATGCATTAACGAACATTCGTTTATTTGTATATCTCTTCAACTCAAATTTCTGGCAATTCATCAAATCTCAGCAGATCATCCGGTTTTACTTCCAAGAGCTTAGCTATCTGCATGAGGGTTTCGAGTGATGGTTGGGCATCGTTGGTGCACCATTTACTTACTGTAGATTGTGCTACATCCAATTGCTCGGCCAGCCATTTGTTGGTCTTACGTTTGTCGACCAATACTACTTTAATGCGGTTAATGTTACGACCCATATCGAACTGTATTTTAGGTTTTGTGCGCAAATATAGGCATTTTTTTTAAAGATACAACTATTTTTCAGAAAAGTTTCAAATAAATAGCGTTATATTCACTTTTTTAGCAGATTATTATTACCTTTGTGGTCGTTTTTTAAAATTAATATCTCTAACTAAATGGATAAAATAAAATCTCTTTACGCTATTTACAAATTCGATTTTCACAAATCGATTCAGCGCACGATACAAGCAGAAGCAGAAGGTATTGATGGTAACAAGTATCTGAGTCAGGCTCAAAGATGCTTTGCAAGTCTGTTTGACCAAAACAGTATTGAAAAACTTGCTAAGATGAATAAAAAGGGCGAAGTTATAACCATGCTTCCTAATGATGTGCTGGCAAAGGCAGACGACATCTTTCTTTGGCGTGTTAACAATAGCCAGTTCAAAGACTGGTGGAAACGAAGTGGAAAGGATAAAAATGGTATTGACACGTATGAAAAAGATGAAATTGAGTCGAACCCTTATTGCTACGTTCTGATAGACAATCGCCCTGGCGTAGGACTGATGGCTATTGAGAAATCCTCTGCATGGGGAAGCAAACCCGACAAGCTGCGTGATGTAATATTGGAAAACTTCAACCGCATGCTTGGTGACTTGTTCGACCTAGAGATGCGCATTGAGGCTAGGATGAATCCCAAAGATATATGGGATTTTGTTCATGAACGTTTGTTCGAACATGGTGACTATATTCGTAAGGTGTCGTTCTCGTTTCAAAATCCTAAGAAAATCAACACGGCAAAAGGCATGGAGATAAATTCTGCACATCTAAAAGCGATGCTCAGAACTGTTGAGATTTCAGACGCTTTGAAAGGATTCTTCACTATGGAATTTGACAAGAATTCAAACAGTAAGATTTCTCAAGAAAACAAAGACATGGCAGAGATGGTAAGACTATGTAGCGAAAATGGTTACGACATCAGCATCACCTTCAAGGAGTTTAAGACTTATCGTATCAACGACTATGTAAGAGCTTACTATCCTCTTACTTTCGAAGTTGTACACAACTTCAATATCGGTTCACGCATCTATAACGGTAAGACAGATCTTGAAGAATGGTTTAACTTGATTAATGAACAAACCAAAGACTACCTGAATGAATCAGAGATTCCAACCCGCAGAAATAAAGCGCGTAAGTGAGCAGTATGCCGAAAACGAGCTTTACAAAGCTATCTGCACAATAGGCACCCAACTTGAATATGAATTGAAAGAGTTCGGATTATGCCCTGAAGAATGCATCATAGATGTATATGAACTGCTGTCAATGATAGCAGAAAAAGGTGAGAACATCTTACCAGAAATCGACAATCTCTGGCTTCGCAAGGAAAATGAATACCGACGCTATGACCGACATATCGACGAAAACGAAATACGCAAGGCTGTGGGTATCGTCTTCGGATTCACAATCCTTGCCATCCATAGTAGCCGACATCGATTTTATAACTATACGCTTACAGAAAAATTCATGCAAGTAGTTGCCATTCACAAGTTTGACGGATGGCTGACTACCCTTGAAGAGATTATTTCAGTCCACCTACCCGATGGCTGGTTTGATACTTTTATCAATGAAGAGCCAGACGAAGACGATGCTATAAAACTACCCAAGGAACTTAATACGCCCAGAGCAAGGAAATACTTTGCAAAGGCTATTGATGTTGAATACATGAGGATAGATAATAATAGATACCTATGGATTGGTACAAATAATAAAGGTACAACTTCCGAACTCGCTTATTTCTTAGGGCGTGTATACAACTACGTTCACACCATAAATGGTAACGCAGGTGAGGATTTCCCTGAAGAAAGTCTTAACAACTTATTTGGTGTAAAACGTTTATACTCATCATTAACTCAAGTATACAACGCTCAAAAACCACAAAGATGGCGTACGCAAATTGACGCATTATTCGAATAATTTTTTATAGTACATTTATGCACTATAGTTTCGTTTAACTTTAGTGATTACCTTTGCAGCAGAAATTTCTTTCCGGAGTTTCTGCTGCATTCTTTTTAGATGTCTGTCGGCAGTCAAAAACTGAGCACGGCTCCGGGCACGAGATGAATATCGCTTTCTATATGATCGTGCAGTGCAAGAAGGCAATTTTATTTCATTTATAATCATGAATAAAAATTGTAACACGCATGTTGGCGTGAATTTGAAGACATTGCTTCGCAAGGATCAACAGGCGAAGACTGGTAAGAACTATGTGGGCGTGCTGAGCCGCGATGTATTGTGCGAGGAGTTTCTGTACGATGAGCACTTTACATTCATTGAGATGCCACCCAAGCCGCCGGTTAAGCACAATCCTAAGGTGTTCGACGGTAAGCGCATATCTATTACCCGACGCGATGATGGCACATTGCGCCCCAACTTCAAGCCGATGAATGTGGGAAAAGGTTTCACCTTGGCGCGATATATTTGGGAGGTGTGCGTTGAGCTTTGCAATGGTCTAACAGGCCTTATAGAGGAGCGCTAACCCAGCACACAAACGGCCACTCTGGTGTGACAGTTCCAATTGTTCCAGTTTGTTTTCGAGGAGCAAACGTCCTCCCTACCCTTTATAACTAATTGATATATAGATAGTTATATAGTAATACAAGGGCAAATGGGACTACCAAAATATTAATTGGAACAACTGGAACTGGAACGCCGAGGGCACTTTTAACAACATTATTAATTCTCTAAAAAGCAGATTTTCAATGAGATACGACATTTCTAGCAACTCTGCGCCTGCGATGCCAACACTCGGCCGAGGCACAGAATGTATAAAACTCCTGCTCTCGCAGGCATCAAAAGACATGCACGAACCACTGGTTCCGATGTTTTTCCCCGTACTTGGCGCACACATCAGCGGCACCGAGTTTCAGTACCCAGACAACAGTTGGAAGGAACCATGTGGCATGATGGCCAATCTAGTGGCCAATAGTGGTGATAACAAGGGCCAATTTCCAAACCTTATTCAGGCCATTTGTCGCGACTTCACAGAGCACGATCAGGCCGAGATGAACCGATTGGTAGAGTGGTCGAAACAGAAAAACGCCAAGGGCGCTAACAAGGACAAACCTGCTCGCCCTGAGGTATCCTTCTGGTTTCCGCCTACCGACACCACCAACCCAGCCTTCATTCAGAATGCAATGGCGCTCGAGGCCCAAGGCGGTCGCACGCAGTACTTCAACATGCCCGAGGTAGAGATGGCCGACCAGCTGTGCGGCAACCACAGAAAACTGTCGCAGCTGCTGCGAAATGTTTACGACCGAGCCCGTGCTGGTGCTCTGCGTGCTACAGCCGATGGAGTATCGGGCAACCCACTACTACGCGCCAACCTCACCTTCTCAAGCACGCCAGGAGCCACGCGCAGATTCTATAAGTACGAGTTGTTTAACGGCACATTTGGCCGTATGGTCTTTTCGTTCAAACCGCGTGGTGCTCGCAGCGGCCGCATCCCCCGACAGGGTAGCTACCCCGATGAGTTCTACCAGCAGCTTGACGAGTATATCGAGCGCCTCAGCATCAGCAAGGGCCGCTACATTATCCGTCAGCTAAACAAACTGATTGACCGACTGGCGCTGGATATGGCAACACTGGCCGACCTTACTGACGACGACGTGCTGTTCGAGATTTCACACCGCAGTCTGGTATCGGCTTGGAAGGCAGGTTGCGTGCTCTGGATTCTGAACAATCAGACGTGGACAAAGGCTATGTCCGACCTAGTGGAATGGCTGGTTTACCACGACCTTTGGAGCAAGATGCAGATATTTGCCGACATGCTGAGCAAGGGCGAAGATGGCACGAGCGACGGCCTGCGCCGCGGACCGAAGAACATGCTCGACGATCTGCCCAACACGTTCAACGAAGCCCAGCTTGAAGCACTCCGCGTGAGCCTTGACAAGAGCAAGGATGGCACTGGCAACCAGCTGCGCAAGTGGGTACACCGCAAGTTCATCACCTATTCGAATCAGACTGGCCTCTACACCAAGACCGAAGAGTATCTGAAAGGTGAGAAGGTGAAAAAGTGAAAAAGTGAAATTATGGATAAAATACAACTTCAAAAGCTCCGCGACCTGCCTATTGAGGGGGTCGCCGAGCGACTTGGATTGCGAGTAAGCAGACACAAGAGTCTCTGTCCGTTTCATGCCGACAGTCACCCCAGTCTGTCGTATAGCACCAGCAAAAACATGTTCCGCTGCTTTGTGTGCGGGGCTAAGGGCGGTACCATCGACCTTGTGATGCGCCACCTTAACGTTGACTTTCGCGAAGCCTGCCGATGGTTGGCCGATGAGCACAGCATAATACTCGACGAATGGCAGCCAGCCGAAAAAACCGAAGAGCCAAAGCCCTTCGATGCAAGCCGCTATGCGCGATACTTCGAGCATCCTTGGCTGGACGAGGCTGCGCGCAAGTTCCTGTTCTACGAGCGCTTGATTGATCCTCGTGTGGTGTGGTGGTGCCGACTCACATCATGGCAAGACCGTAAAGGCACTCCTTGGCTGCAGATACCATATTATAATAAGGAAGGCCAGTTGGTGGGAGTACAGAACCGCAACTTGGTGAAAGGTTCCCTACCCCGTTTCCGATTTCCGCAAGGCTCTGAGTGCGGCATATACAACCTGCCTGTGCTCAACCTTCTGAAGCCAGGCGAACCGCTCTTCATTACCGAAGGGTGCAGCGACTGCTGGGCAATGCTCTCATCAGGCCACAAGGCCATAGCCATCCCCTCGGCCACTCTGCTTAAGCCAAAGGATGTGGAACAATTGTCAATGTTAAATAATCAATGTTCAATCTCTTTCCACATGTATCCCGACCGCGACGAGCCAGGCGAGCGGCTCTTCATGCAGTTGAAGCAGGTGTTGCCCTCGTTGGTACATCACCAGCTACCGCCAGACTGTAAGGACTTTAGTGACTTATACCTAAAGAAGACTCCGCTATGAAAGCAATGTATAAATCGGAACTGGCACGGCTTGCAGGCGTAAGCGCTAGCACGTTTCGCAGGTACCTGAACTCGCGCAGAGACGTTCTTGCAAAAATGGGCGTATCGGCACGTACCAAAATGCTTCCACCAAAAGCAGTAAGATTTGTTGTAGACGACTATTGTATTGATTTGCCAGATGAAATGCAATAATTTTACTAAAGTTTCGCCGATGTCCATCAAAGACAGCCAACGGGCTCCGCCGATATCGTACCTTTGTAACGTCGAAACAAAGGAGAAAAATCCACTCCCTAGTTAGGGAAAAAAATCTCTCTAGTTAGACAGCAAAAATTTTATGTTAAACCCTTTAAAAAAGTTTCATTTATGGCACTAAAAGTAAAAGCAACAGAGCAGATGATGAAAATCGGCACTTATGCCGGAAAGTACCGCTACGTGATGATGCCTGAGCTCTACACCGCTCTGACTCAGGAAAAGGTAATCAAGGAGGCAGCCCTTCGAAGCGGCGTTAACCGAGGTGTGATGCAGGCATGCTGGGATGCAGCCGGCGAGGTGATTAAGGCTTGGGCCACCGAGGGTCACAGCGTGGCTCTGCCAGGACTGGGCACTATGCGATTCGGTCTGCGCGCCAAGTCGGTCGAGAAGGTCGAGGAGGTTAAGGCAGGTCTTATTTCAAGCCGCCGCATCATCTTCACCCCCAACAGCGACCTGAAGGAGGAGCTGGCCAAGACCGCCGTACAGATTACCTGCTACGACCGCGATGGTAAGGAGGTGAAGCGTGTTACCAGCACCGATCCAGGTACTGTGGAGGACCCAGAGAATGGAAACCAGAACGAAGGTGGCAATAGCGGCAATCAGGGCGGTAACACCCAGCCATCGGGTGATGTTCCCGGAGAGGGAGATTAAGCGTGCGGGGCGAAAGCCCCAACGCTTAAAGGTAAAAAAGTAAAAAGGTAAAAGAAAGGAGGAATTTATGACTAAGAGAGAGACTGTTAAGTTCATCGTGCAGTTAATTGCATCTATCGCTACTGCGATTGTGACGGCACTGGGCACTACCTCGTGCATGGGAATTGGGGCATAGCCGAAACGTCTGCCCTGAAGACAAAAAGAAAGTGCAGTAACCACCAAGGGTTGCTGCACTTTGCTTATTGTTAGCGGGGGATTAACCAAAAGGTTATCCGCCGAAGTTATCGTACATGATTGACTCGGGATCTACGCCGAGAGAGTCGAGCATGCCCACAACGGCCTTCGACATTGGGCCAGGACCGCACATGTAGTACTCGATATCCTCGGGAGCATCGTGGTCCTTCAGATAGGTCTCGAACATCACGTTGTGAACAAATCCTGGTGTGTACTTTACGCCAGCTGCATCGGCTGCAGGGTCTGGACGGTCGAGTGCCAGGTGGAAGTGGAAGTTGGGGTACTCCTTCTCCAGTCCCAGGAAGTCGTCGAGATAGAACACCTCGTTCAGCGCACGTGCACCATAGAAGTAGTGCATCTCGCGATCGGTGGTGTGCAGAGTCTTTGTCATGTGCATGATCTGAGCGCGCAGAGGAGCCATACCGGCACCACCACCAACCCAAATCATCTCCTTCTTCGAGTCGAAGTGTGGGTGGAAGTCGCCGAAAGGTCCGCTCATAATTACCTTGTCGCCAGGTTTCAGCGAGAAGATGTAAGATGAAGCGATACCAGGGTTAACATCCATGAAGCCACTGCGATCGGGCTTGAATGGAGGTGTGGCGATACGTACTGTAAGCATGAATACATCGCCCTCGGCAGGATAGTTGGCCATTGAGTAAGCACGGATGGTGTCCTCGGGGTTCTTACACTTGAGTGGGAACAAACCGAACTTCTCCCATGCGGGCAGATACTCGTCGCCAATCAACGACTTGTCGAAGTCCTTATCGTAGTCGATGCAATCGAACTTAGGAATACGGATCTGGGCATACGAACCAGGCAGGAAGTCCATGTGAGCACCAGCAGGCAGCTGCACCTTGAACTCCTTAATGAAGGTAGCCACATTCTTGTTAGAGATAACGGTACACTCGTACTCCTTAACGCCAAGGATTGACTCATCTACGTGAATCTTCAGGTCGCCCTTAACCTTGCACTGGCAACCCAGGCGCCAATGGTCCTTAATCTGCTTACGAGTGAAGTGAGGCTTCTCTGAATCGAGAATCTCGCCACCGCCCTCGAGCACCTGAACCTTACACTGTCCGCAGCTGGCCTTACCACCACAAGCTGAAGGCAGGAAAATGCCGTTCTCGTTGAGGGTAGCCATCAGGTTGTTGCCCTGAGGTACGTTGAGCACCTTATCACCGTTAACTGTAATATTCACATTACCGCTGGGGCTGAGATACTTCTTAGCCACCAACAGGATAATCACCAAGAGGATGATTACCGCGAGGAAAACCCCTATACTATATGCTATAAACTGTGCCATAAATTCATTGAACATTTAACATTGAACATTGACCATTATATGTTAAGGCCTGAGAAACACATCATAGCCATAGCCATGAGGCCCACGGTGATAAACACGATGCCGAGGCCCTGCAGAGGCTTGGGCACATCCGAGTACTGCATCTTCTCGCGGATGGCACCCATAGCCACGATGGCCAGAGCCCAACCGAGACCAGAGCCGAAGCCATAAACGATGGCATCCCAAACGCTGGTGATGGCCTGCGAGTTAGAGGGGTCCATCAGGATGCGCTGCTGCATGAACAGCGATGCACCCATGATAGCGCAGTTTACGGCAATCAGAGGCAGGAAGATACCCAGCGCTGCATAGAGCGATGGTGAGTACTTCTCTACT
>Ga0256405_10006037_pt1 | contig 19923 bp, 13 predicted proteins | sample RumenRJG_02DNA_FD_189096 | JGI IMG/M metagenome (GOLD analysis project Ga0256405, IMG submission 189096) | Bovine rumen microbial communities from Lethbridge, Alberta, Canada - RJG_02 | ecosystem: Host-associated > Mammals > Digestive system > Stomach > Rumen | place: Canada: Alberta... | reverse complement strand
GTTTCAGGGGAGAATAACCCGCATAGCAGGGTCAACAACATACTAATAGTTGTACTGACATAAAAACTCATGAGAGTTTCTATAACAAAATTTAAAAGCCAATTGTCTGTCGCACAAAAGATAAAAAATAAAAATAAAAAACCAAAAAAGTTAATCAACAACAAAGATCAATTAAAAAAATAAAAAAACTAACCAAAAAAAGTATAAAATAAAATAATAAATCAAAATAGAAATATTTATATTTTAAATAAATTAAACCAATAAATATAAAAAAATAACTGATTAACCACCATTAATTAAAAAATTAAAGAAAAAATACTAAAAATTTAAAAGTGGTTGACAGCAATGTCATATGGGACCACCCATATAAAGTTAAGGATTTTTGCAGGAAATTTTGAGGAACTCCAATATTTTTTGTTTTTTTATGCTCGTCTGTTGTTGGATTGATATTTCGTTTCTGTGTCTCCTGTGTGACGTTCTGGACACTTTTTTCGTTCATCTTTTAAATCCATCAGTTGAAAAAAACCGTGTATTCAATGTATTTTTAGGAGCCTAATCATATCACAAGGATTCTACTCAAAAACATCCATACAACAATTATTTGAGAACTAAACAAAAATTCAGGCCCCCAAATATTTTTATTCTTTTAAAACCCTTTAAAACTTGATTCATATATTGTATAGACAAGATGTTGTCAAAAATATGATAAATTCAAAACGCATTATGACCATTCAATTAAAATATGCTTCATAGAGATTAATTGGAAAAAAGAAATTAAACAAACTTTTTCATATAGTAAACTATAAATTATGTGAGAATATATTAATTATTATGGATAAACGATATATTTTGATATTTTTAATAATTGTTGTTTGTTGCTTTAACTTATATCTAATTGCAAGTTCTTCAGATATTGTTGGTTCTGCATCAGTTAATTTTAAAGAGTATACTTTTTCATTGCCTTCTGATTTTACTATGTATGAAAGTAGTGATAACTACATCGTTATTTACAATCCTCATTTTGGTTATACTTCTTTATTATTCAATAAAGAGAGTTATGAATCTGAATTACATAGACTTGGAAATGACAGTAATTGTGTAATATTAAGTAATGGTCCGATACAGGTTAATAATATTACTGTTAATTCCATATTTTATCGTACCAGTGATGCTAATAATCATTCAATATTTATATTCGATAAGCTGGATAAAACGTTTAGGGTCGAAATGTGGCATTTTAATTATGACAATCGTAACGCATCAATAACTATTATATCAGATATTGTTGAATCTTTAAGACCTAACAAATTATAATAATTAAATTTCAATAAAATATTTGCGGGGTAAAATATGTTAAAAATATTCTTTGATACATTCGAAAAGACGCCTCTTAAAATTACATTCAATATTAAAACATATGATAATGAGGTTTTATTAAAAAATGATGACATATACTTTAAATTTGATGAACCCATAGAAGTTAATGACAGTATTCTAGCAATCGCATTAAGTACATTTTGTGGAGATAAATTTGATCAAATATATTTTGATTTAGTTATTCATGAACGTTTAATTGGACAGATATCTGAATATACTAAAGCTAAAGTTTTTGCTAAAGGGACGAATGATGTTGAATTTATTTCTGATAATCGTGATAAAATTGCTTTGAATTTTAGTGGTGGTTTTGATAGTTTATCTGCTAAGATTTTATTAGAAGATATGGTGGAACTTGTTTCTATTTCATTTTTTGATATTGAATATAATTTCTTTAAAAAATTTAAACCACATATACTTGAAACAAATTTTAGAAAATTAGGTTATGCAGATAATGTTTGGACATTCATGGGTGTTGGATCTTTACTATACAGCGAATCTTTAAACTTGAGATACCATACTTTCGGTACGGTTTTTGAATCTTATCATTTGCATGCAACACAAGAATATTCCTCACAAGAGATATTTATAGAACCGCCATTTAATTTCGCTGGAATAAATGATATCAAATTTATTCAGGGATTAACTGAAATTGGAACTGCTTTGGTTTTATGTAATACTCAGCCTTATTTAATAAATGATTCCATAGTATCATTATCTCCACCAAAAACTGAGAAAAGATATCGGAAACATTTAATTATAAATATATTAAAGGAAAAATTTAATTTAAAAAATATTTATTTAGAGCATTCAGATCCTCCAGAAAAAGAAAATAGGCTCGAATGGGGAAATTATTTTGTTGTTGATCTTTTATCATTATATATTTTAAAATATGGCGGAATTGAAGAAACTAGTAAAATTATAAACAATATCCCTCAAGATGCTGTTGATTTTGTAAACACCAAATCTCTAGATTTTTATGAGAGATATAATACCAATTTTATTAATAATCTTCCAGAAAAGTATAAATCACAAATCCTAAAAAATTTAGCAAAAGCTAAAATATACCCTTATGACCAAAATGATTTTAATGAGTTATATGACGTTATGGAATTTTTAAGTAAATACTATCCTTTTTTAAAAAGCATTTTGTAATAATTTAATAGGAGTGAACTTTATGGAATATGATTATTTAATTGTAGGTTCAGGATTATTTGGATCCATATTTGCATATGAAATGAATAAAAAAGGTAAAAAATGTTTAGTGCTTGAGAAAAGGGATCATATCGGTGGAAATGTCTATACATATCTTGATGAAAATATAAATGTACATAAATACGGTGCACACATTTTTCATACAAATAATAAAGAAATTTGGGAATATATCAATCAATTCGCTGAATTTAATAGATATACTAATTCACCAATTGCTAATTATAAAGGGGAATTATATAATCTACCATTTAATATGAATACTTTTTATCAAATGTGGGGTGTTAAAACCCCTGAAGAAGCCAAAACTAAAATTGAAGAAGAAAAATCAAAATATAATATTGAAAATCCAAAAAATCTTGAAGAACAAGCTATCTCATTAATCGGTAAAGATATTTATGAAAAATTAGTTAAAGGATATACTGAAAAACAATGGGGTAAAAAATGTAATGAACTCCCATCTTTTATTATTAAAAGACTTCCCGTAAGATATACATTTGATAATAATTATTTTAATGATTTATATCAGGGCATCCCTATAGGAGGGTATACTAAAATAATTGAAAAAATGCTTGATGGTATTGAAGTAAAATTAAATACCGATTTTTTTGATGAAAAAGAAAAATGGTTAGATACTGCTGAAAAGATTATTTTTACAGGAATGATAGATCAATATTATGATTACTGTTATGGTGAACTTGAATATCGGGGTTTAAACTTTGAATTTGAAACCTTGGATGTGGAGAATTATCAGGGAAATGCAGTTATTAATTATACTGATGCTGAAACACCATTTACACGAATTATCGAACATAAACATTTTGAAAATAGTGATTCAGCCAAAACAATCATAACTCGAGAATATCCAAAAACTTGGACAAAAGGTGATGAGGCATATTACCCGTTAAACGATGAAAAAAATTCTAGATTATTTAAAAAATATCAGGAATTAGCTAAAAAAGAGGATAAAGTTATATTTGGTGGAAGACTTGGAATGTATCAATATTTTGATATGTGGCAAGTTATTGATGAAGTATTAAAAATAGTGAAGAACATCAAATAAATTTTATTAATACTCTTTTTTCTTTTTTTGTGCAACAGACAAATGTCTTTTAAATATTTATTATAGAAACTATTTTTCTTTTTCTTTTTAGTTTTTATGTCATGGAAAAATACAAAAAGTAAATCAAAGATTTAAATAATACTAACTGAAGTAATAATTTACCTCATAGCAGAAAAATCAATAGCAATGCAAGAAAATGTTATTTTTTATTAATTTTATATAATATGTGATATAGATATAATTATTATGCAAAATATTAATGTTTCCGTAATAATTCCAATTTATAATTACTCCATTTATATTCCAAATTGTTTAAATTCTATTTTTAATCAAGATTTAGATAATATTGAAATTATATTGCTTAATAATTCGGAAAATAATATTAATAAAGTAATAGAATTATATGATAATAAATATGAAAATATCAAAATAATCAATAATAAACCATTCACTAATGGAATTGACATGGATTCTGTTATTAAAAAAGCACAAGGCAAATATATTATATGTATAGATAGTAATGATTACATAGAACATGATTTTTTGAAAAAAATGTTCCGATTATGTGAAAATAACAATCTTGACTTTGCTATGTGCAAAATGCGGTCTATGGATGATTTAACTTATGATTTTGATAGTGAATTATATGACTTGTCATTATCCAGTTTAGACAATTTTCAAAAAGATATTTTCAGTGGTGTCGATGTTTTAAATATCATCACAGAAATTTATTCAAAACCATTTAATAAATTATTTAATCGTTCATTCTTATTAAATAATAATATATCTTATCCCAATTCTCTTTTTGGCGATGAAGTTTTTTTCTATAGTACTTTATTAAATGCAAAAAAAATTTCAATATTGAATGAAGAATTATATATTCGAAGATTTAATAATAGATTTACTAAAAATCTTACTCCTAATGATTATTCTGACATTATCCATACATTTCTCTTAATTCGTGAAAAATTAATAGAAACTAACGTTTGGAAATTATGTAAATCAAAAGTTTATAATCATTTTATTACATTAATTTTACATTATTTTTCTATCACACCCCCAAAGAATAAAGAAAATTTTTTTAATATATTCAAGAAAAAATTGCAAAATGGCCTAATAGAAGATGATATTTTATCTAAATTAAATGCCAATAATATTTTAAAAGTAAAGCAAATTATAAATTCAAATAGTTATGCTGATTTTTTAAAAGAGGAAGTTAAGATTTTTTCTGTTATAATACATTGTTTTAATGTTGAAGATTATCTTAGTGAAGTTATTAATTCTGTTATTAATCAAACATTAGACTTTGAAAGTTTTATTGAAATTATTTTAATTGATGATGGAAGTAGTGATAAAACAATTGATATTTGTAAAAATTTTTTAAAAAAATATCCGAATAATATTCGTTTGTTGTATCAAAATAATGAAGGCCCTATTTCTGCAAGAAATTTGGGTTTAAAATACGTTTCAGGCAAATATGTTAATTTTTTAGATGCGAACGATACATTAAAAGAAGATACATTATCTAAAGCATATAATTTTTTCGAACAACATTATAATGAAATTTCTTTTTTAGAGTTTCCAATATTTTTCTTTGGAGACAATTATTTTGAATTTAATCAGGAATATAGTAAAATTTTTTCTGTTGTAATTCCTTGTTTTAATGTTGAAGATTATCTTAGTGAAGCTATTGAATCTGTTATTAATCAAACATTAGACTTTGAAAGTTTTATTGAAATTATTTTAATTGATGATGGAAGTAGTGATGGAACTTATGATATTTGTCAGAACTTCGTTGACAAATATCCAAATAATATCCGATTGTTACATCAAGAGAATAGTGGTCAAGCTTCTGCAAGAAATTTAGGTTTAAAATATGTTTCGGGTAAATATGTAAATTTTTTAGATTCTGATGATATTTTAATGGAAGATACTCTTTCAAATGCATATGAATTTTTTGAAGAACATTACGATGAAATTGATTTGGTTGCATTCCCCATGTATTTTTTTGGAAGAAAAAATGGACCTCATATTTTGAATTATAAATTTAAAAAAGATTTTGTTGTTAACTTAGATAATATGTGGGATTATCCACAATTATCTGCTTCTTCAGCCATATTTAAAAGCAATTTATTTAATAAATTTGAATTTGATACAAATTTAATTAGTTCAGAAGATTCTGTAATGGTTAATAAGATTTTATTAGAGAAAAGAAAATATGGAGTTATTAGTTCTGGGGGATATTGTTATCGTAGGCGATTTGATGAATCATCAACTATTGATAGTTCAGTGAATAATAAAAATTATTACAATCCTCGTTTAAAAGAGTATTTTTGTGAATTAATCAAGTACTCTAAAAATAAATTAGGTCATGTCCCTGAATTTATCCAATATTTAATTGTTTATGATATCCAATGGATGCTTTTAGGAGATACAAGATTTTATCTCTTAAATTCTGACGAATTAGACGAATTTAATAGAAACTTAAGATACATATTTGCCAATATTGAGGATAAAGTTCTTTTGTTCCATTTTAAAAAAGATCCTTATAAACTTAAACTTTTAATGTTTAGATTAAAATATGATGGATTAATAATAAAAAATGATAATGGAACGATATCGTTAAATGCGGGCAATAATAAATTAGATATATTAAATCAACATAATTTTTACATCGATATTGTGGAAATAAAACAAGACACCCTTTTCATATCTGGTGTATTATCATATTATTATTATAACAAAAAAGATTTTGATATAGTTTTAACTAAAAATTCTAATGAAAATTATTATCCTAATTATGTTAGTTATTCTAATCGCAGATTATCTGATTATTCTGAATCTCAACTTTGTTTTGATTTTGAAGTTCCTCTTAATTTAAATGAACAATCAAAAATTGAAATAAATATTGTTTATTCCATATCCAATGAAAAAGTAATTATTAATTTGCCGATTAAATTTTTAAATCATGCAAGAATGTCTGAAATTTGTAATTATTCAATTTGGGGAAATTATTTTATCAAATTAAAAAATAATTTCTTCATTATTTCCAAATATTCATATTTAAAATTTTTAAAGGAAGAACTATTAATCTTAATTAAAATATTGAAAATTAAAGGGCCTTATTGGACATCTGCATTATGTTTCCATTTAGCTTATTTAGTTTTGTTCATATTTTATAAAAATAAAAAGATATGGTTAATAATGGACAGACAAGATCGTGCAGATGATAATGCAGAACATCTTTATAATTATATGATTGATATTAATGATACTAAAAACAAATATTTTGTTATTTCAAATGATTCAAAGGATTATTCTCGTTTATCTTCAATTTGGAAAAATGTTTTGGAATTTTATTCTATTAAGCATAGAATTTTATATTTATTCTCTGATAAAGTTATTTCATCTCAAGCTGATGAGATTATTGTCAATCCATTTTGGGATAAGAATATTAAATGGTATTCTGGTTTATTAACTGGAGATAAAATATTTTTACAACATGGTGTTGCTAAGGATGATATGTCTAATTGGCTTAGAAAATATGATAAAAATGTAAAGCTTTTAGTTACTACATCGGAACTTGAAGCAAATTCATTTGATGATTATGAATACCATTATGCTGAGGGTGTTGTTCAAGTATTAGGGTTGCCAAGATATGATCATTTGTCTAACGAATCCAATAATAAACAAATTTTGATAATGCCTTCTTGGAGAAGACGTTTAATAAATGCTGATGAAATTCAAATTCAAAAATCAGAATATTTCTTAAGATTTAATTCTTTAATTAATAATGAAAGATTTATTAATATAGCCAAATCTTTGGGATATAAAATTATTTTTAAACCACACCCGAATACTTTTGAATTCATCGAATTATTTGACACAAATGATTATGTAATAATTGATGAAAATAGCAAATATCAGGATTTATTCAATAATTCCTCATTATTAATCACAGATTATTCAAGTTTAGCTTTTGATTTCGCATATATTAAAAAACCAATTATTTATTATCAATATGGGGATGACTATCATTTTGGTAATAACTTTTTTGTATATGAATCCATGGGATTCGGCGAAGTTATTAGAGATGAAGATGAATTAATTGATACTATCAAAGAATATTTAAATAATGATTGCGAAATTAAAGATATGTATCTTAAAAGGTCGAATAGTTTTTATAAATTCAACGATAAAAATAATTGTAAGAGAGTTTATGATTCGATTAAAAAAATTAAATAAGGAGGAATTTTATGGAATCAATTAAAGACATTAATGATTCTTCATCATTAATATACAATAAAGTTATCGGTAATCCAAAATTAATCAATTCAACAGTATCATTTACAGGAAAAAACAATATATTATTCTGTGAAGATAATATAAACATAGTTAATAGTTTAATACAATTTCATGGTGATAACTCCGTTATTTATTTATGTTATACAAAAAGTAATTATGCATTAGACATTCATGTTTTTCAAAATTCATTAGTATATATGGGGAGAGATAATAAATTATCTCCAACAATTCATATCAATGTTCAGGAACATCAAAATTTAATTATTGGTGATGACTGTATCATTGGAAGCAATTGTAATATAAGAACATCTGATGCACACATTGTATATGATGCCAATACAAAAAAAAGAGTAAACCATAGTGCTAGTGTTTTTATTGGAGACCATGTCTGGTTAGCTCATCAGGTGTATATAGAAATGGGTGTTCATATCGGTTCAGGTGCAATTTTAAATAATAATGCTCATGCTTATAAATATTCCTTATTAAAATCCAATCAATTATACACAGGAAACCCTGCCCGATCCGTTCAAAAAGACATTTTCTTTACTAAAGATTATACTGGAAACTTTAAAGAAGAAGATACATTAAATGTTCATGATTATAATAGTAGAATCTTTTTGTTTTCAGAAACTCCTGGTGAAACATTGAACTTTAAAAAAATAGATCAGATGATTTCCCGTTTTACTCCGGATGAAAAAATTGATTTTGTTCAAAAATTATTCATTCAAAATAAAACCCATGATAGATTTTCAATATAAACAAATATTTTTTTATTTATTTATTAGTTCACAAATCTTTTCTGCAACTTTAAACATACCATAATCAGTATAATGTGATGAATCTATTGTAACAAAATCATATTCCTCTTTATCAAATAATTCTCTTTGATTTAATAATTCTACATTTTCATTTCTTTCCATTGCATTTTGGTATGTTTTATTTACTATTTTATCAAATTCGTCATAAGGTCGCCAATTATTATAACATTCAGATGTTAAAAATATTATTTTTGTGTCCGGATGAAAAGATCTGATAATTTCATAAAATTTTTCATGACTATTATTAAAATCTTCAATAGTGTGGGCATTCCTTGTATAATCAATAACTATACAATGGCAGTCGATTTCACCAATTAATTTTGCAACACTCTCTGTTCCTCTACAACAAGAAGAACAAGATAAGTTAATTATATTTCTATTTAATTTTTTGCTAACAATATTTGGAAATGTATTCCCACTTCTTGATGCAGCAGCCCCCTGAGTCACTGAATTTCCATAAAATAATATGGGCAACTTTTTATTTTTTGGATAATCAAATTCCTCTATTTTTGTTCCTTTCTCAATACCTATGAACATGTGTTCAATTGTATTATAATTAGGTAAAAAAATACATAATTTACCATTTTGTGGAACTATAATTTTTTCGGCAAATATGTCATGGCCGTTTGAAGGTCCAAAAACTGTTAAATGTTCATATTTTTCATGTTTAATCGCATAAACATCAAAACCAGACGCATTCCAATTTAACATTTTTTGATATTCCCATTTTCTCTTTAATTGAACCTTCAGGACTATTTCTTTAGAGTTTGTTGATAATCTTAATCTGTTCCCACATGATGCACTATTTAAATTTTTCATTTCTTTAACAGCAAGGGCACCAAAATTTTCCATCTCTTCCTGAATATGTTGAGGATATTTACAAAAATCTACTTTTTCTGATGATAAGTTTAAATTTCCATGAATTAAATAAGGAAAATCAAATAAATCTAAATATTCGATATTTTGTTCATCAATTGTGGTTAAAGAATCATTAATTGAATTCAAATATTCCATTTTTTCTTTCTCCCATTATTTTTAGGAAATTCTTTTTCTTTAATTATTTTTTCAAGTCTTTTATAAATCATGATATTTCCAGTATCATTAATATAATTTTTACTATGGGTGCACATTTCCGAATATTCTTCATCATAAATAAATGAAAAATCTAAAATTTCAATTTTCTTATCCTTTGAGTATTTATTCATTAATTTTTTAAGTTTTTCATGTTTTTTTTCTTCAGTTTTCGGTATAGCATACCAGCAAATTAAATAATCTACTTTTGATTTTAATTGTTTTATTACTTTTTTATTGTATCTATTGAATATTTTATCATCTTGCCCAATATAATCTAGTTCAAGTATTGCTAATTCCACATGAGGTTGTTCATAACTTTTTAAATATTCACCAATATTTTTAAGAAAATTTCGTTCATTAAATGAGATATTTTGAATATTAAAATCTAGCTTTCTACCTAAAATATTTGAAAACATCACACCACATGCAGTACACCCAATACCAAAACTATGAATTCCTCCAGCAATTAAAATAGTTTTGTCTTTTTTATTTTCTAAACATTCCATCGAATATTTTTCATCCATTTCAATTTCTAACTTGGATATTTCACTTAAAATAGGTTTATATATTAATATTTCATATTCTTCATCTCCTTTAATAATATATTTCATATTAACAGTAATTGGAGAATTTCTTGAAGAAAAAGCATCAACATTAAACCAATTTTTTGTATTTGGATATCTGTATAATATATGTATTCCTTCCCTTGCTATAACACCAAAATGTGGGAAATTCCCCATATCTTTATTTCTAACAGCATAATGAATTCTAAAATTCTCAGCATTAGTTTTAAAAGTTATGATATTTGGTTTATATTCAATGCCTTTTTTATTTCTTTTATGTAGTTTATCTAATAGAATATCTTATCACACCTTTATTTTCATATTAATATTTGTCATCAATGTTTTATATAGTTATTAATTTAAAGGACACCTCAAAAACTTTTGTTGATTTGAAATTTTTTGATAAAAGATAGTTTTAATTTTACATTCTATTGAAAAATAGTTAAATTCAATAAAGAGTTTGAATAAAAGTTTTTATCATTCAAATCAAAAAAATTTACTCCAAATTTATTTTAGATGTAAACAATATATATTTTGGGATTCTGATGATAGATTTATTCTTCCAAATTTTGTTTTGTGAAAATTTTCAAATCTTGTTAAAAAACTTTAAAATCTTTTGATTTGAGTTTAAAAAGTACACTTATTATTTTAAAATGAATTTAACTATATATCATTATTATGAAACTCCTCATTTAGTTAAATATGGTTTTACAGAATAAAACTAGTATTTAAAGAAATAGGTAAAAGTGAAAGTTCAACATTATATTTGCAAAAAGTTGCGGTAGAACATTGCAAATTGATTAACAAACCTTGTTGATAAATAATTACAATCATTAATTATCGTTGAAATAAATCTCATCATATAATTTATAAAATTATGAGAAAAATCTCTCCAAGATATTAAAACTCCATTTATCACAGGATATAAGAAAATAAAAAAGTAATAACTTGAAAATACTTTTCAGGAAAACAATGCCAAAATCCAGAAAAGGAACATTCAAGACAACACGAGGTGTTTTAAAACTGATCTATCTCAGAGATTTAATTTGGAATGTAAATCGAAACAGGATTTGAAAATCGACAAATTTTTTTTTTTGAAAGAGCCTATAATTTTTAGTAATGTATATTATTTAGAAAAAAATAAATATATAATAAATTAGAGGTTGTTTAAATGAATTGTCCAAATGTTTCTATTATCATACCTGTTTTTAATTCAGAAGATTTATTAATTAAATGTTTAGATTCTATAAAAAATCAAACAATGACTAATATTGAAATAATATGTGTTGATGATGGATCTAGCGACAATTCACTTAAAATTTTAAAAGATTATGAGAAAAATGATAGTAGATTTAAAGTTTTTCATCAGGAAAATTCTGGAGCCGGAACTGCAAGAAATAATGGATTATCTTATTCAAAAGGAGAATATATATTATTTGTCGATTCAGATGATTTTATTGAAAAAGATTCTTGTGAAAAATTATATAATCTAGCTATAAGATTAAATAGTGATTTAATTTTATTTGACGCTGTTAGGCATCTGAAAAATGGAAAAAATCTGAATTTAATACATTTTTCAAAAAATAATACAACAGATTTTAATAATTTTTCCTTTAATTATGAATATACAAAAGATAAAGTTTTTGATGGGTATTACGGAGTAATTTGGAATAAATTTTACAAAGCTTCCTTTATTAAAGAAAATAACATTTCTTTTCCAAAACATAAAATTTATAATGATGTTGAATTTCATGTTAAATCATTAGTTTTAGCAAAGAATATTGGTTATTTACCCAAAATATTGTATCATTATAATCGTATTGGACAAGATTCATTGCAAACATCTTTTGTGAAAACCAAAAATGCATTTGTATTTTTTGATGTCTTAAATGGAATTCGTGATTTTTTAAATGAAAATAATTATTTTTTAGAATTTAAATTTGATTTCATTAATTTTTCAATTTTTGAGTTGAGAAATAAACTAGATTCTATCCAAGATAATTTTAAAGAAGAATTTTTTGAAAAATCCCTGCAATTTTTCTATTCTTTAAATTTAACTGTTGAAGATTTTGATAATATTCCCTTTGAGTATTTTACACATTTTTTATTTGTAATCAATTCAGAAAACTATGATGATTTAAATTCCTTTTTAAATTTACAAAAAATATAATACTTTTTATTTATAAATATTAAAATGATTGTAATGAACTAGGAAATTGAATTTGTATGAATATTGGAAATAAAATTTTATCAAAAAGTAATAGTTATAATTTTTATAAGACAATGTATGAAAATTATAAAGAAAAATATGAATCTATTTCTAAAGAAAATGATGAATTAAAAAAGAAAATTAATGAATTAAAAGACGAATATGTGAAATTAAAATATAATAATTCCATAACTCTTGGACATTTTGACTATAATGCTGAAAGTTTCTGTAATAAAAATTTTTTTAATTATGCTTTTCGTGATGATTTTCCATATAAATTAAATGATTTTTTAAAAAATTTTGATGAAGATTCTAGAAATATGGCCATGTATATTTTTTTAAGAGCAAATGCTGCATTTTTATTAAGAAGCAATACATTATTTACCGATGAAGAATTAAAACTTCAAGAGGAATATATAGAATTTGTAGAAAATAATGTTTCAGCAAATGAAATTTGCGGATATAAATTCACAGACCAAAGTTTTAGTAAACATTGCTTCGTAAATGATTTTTTAACTGAAGAAGATAAAGAATATATTAAAAATAAAGATATTATCGATGCTGGAGCATATATCGGTGATTCTTCACTCGCATTTTCAAAATTAACTTCATCCAATATTCATGCTTTTGAACCATTTGAAGAATCGTATAATAAATTAATTGAGAATATTAAACTTAATAATGTAAAAAATGTTATTCCTGCAAATTTTGCACTAACTGATAAAATAGGTAAAGAAAAAATATATCTTTCAGGAGATAATGTTCAAGGAATAACTTCTGATTCATCCATACGCCCCTATGATAAAGTTTTTATTGTTAATACAATGACAATTGATCAATATGTTAAAGATAATGATTTGGATGTTGGTTTTATAAAAGTGGATGTTGAAGGCGCAGAACAAAAATTACTCAAAGGTGCGATTAATACTATCAAATCACAAACTCCAATCCTAATTTTAAGCATATACCATAACCCAAATGATTTTTTTGAAATAAAACCTTTGATTGAAAAATTAGATTTAGAGTATAACTTTAAACTATCAAAAGAAAGGCCTTGGACATTTTTAGCAGATACCGTTTTAGAATGTAGGCCATATTAAATATAATTTTAAATGGGGGTGTCCGTTTTAGTACTGATTTCTAATTTTCTCCATTTAGTACACATCGTCTAATCCAGCGTATGTTGTTGAGTGTTATTCTGTTTAGTAGTCCTTTGTATGTTTTGAATGTCTTTTTTACTTTTCCTGGAAGTGTTGTTCTGAAGAAACATTCGATTAGGTTGTTGGTGCTTGGTATTTTCTTGTTTATTGTGTGTTGTATTGCTTTTTCCAGGTATTTGGATAGTCTTTTTAAGTATTTCTGTATTTCTTCAGGTAGTTCTTCCAGATTCTTGTAAAGTTTGAAGAATCTCTTTTTTGCTGTTTTATAGGTTTTTGATTTGAAAATTAAGCTTATTTTTTTAACTAATTTATCGTCTTCTTGTAGGATTTTCTTGTATTTTTTCCGTAGGGCTTTTTTCTCACTTAGTTCTTTTTTTAATTCCTATTTGTGATTGTTGTCTTTTTTTCGTTGTGAGTCATCTTTTCTTGTTCTTCCTTTTTGTCCTTTGTACTTTTCTTCTATTTCTTTTATTTCATTTTCTAATTTTGGAATTTGGCTGTTTAATGTTTTTATTTTACGATTTAGTCCACTATGTTTTTTTACTAAATCGTCCATGAGATTTTTCATTGAATGGAATGAACATCTCTGATGGTTAAAGCCTAATTCTTCAACTATTCCGGAGTATGCGTGATATCCGTCGGTTACAATTGTTTTAACTTCTAAATTTTCAAGTGATATTTTTAAAAAGAGTTTGATGTAGTTTTTTGAGAAGTTATGTCTTGGAATTACTGTATCTTCGATTATTAACTTGTTTTTGGCATCCAATAATGTTAATCTGACATATAGTTGGTGTTTGATCCACAAATACTCCTCATCATAATGTACAATTCCACTAAATTCAATATTTCCATTTAATATCTCTTCTTGAAGCTCATGAATACTCATACTCGTATATTCGTCAATTTTTTTGTTAAACAAATCATGTACTCTTTGTCTTGGAATATTGATGCCGAAAAATAGGTTTAAAATTTCACTAATTTTCTGATAGGATATTTGCTCAATACTGGCAATTTGAACAATAAAATCAGCTAAAAAATTACTATAGTTACAATTTTCATCAACAACATGATCTAAATCAGTAATTTCAGTTATTGTGTTATCATCCCATTCTTTTTTATATTTCTGGACATAAACATGAGATAAATTATCCAATTCAATTGATTTGGTTCCATTACACACAAATTCTTCATCAAATAATTCATTTTATTGATTTACATTGATTAAAATTATTTTATCCTCTTTTTGAGCAATACCCTCCAAGAAATAAAGCAAAGGCAATGGAAAATCAAGACTAATTCTACACACATGTTCCAAAAAGAAAAAATTATATACTTCTTCAGCATTAAATAATACTGGAGAGTTTGTTTTTAGTTCCATAAATAAACATATATCCCCAATAACTATATAACTCTTTTTAAAACGACTTTACACTTGAACACGACCTTTAAACATAGCCATTGATATGGTATTTCATATTATTATATAAATTAAAGTAACATCGATAATTTAAAAAAGAGATCAAAGCAAAAATAACTAAACACCAAATCATTGATTTAAATCAATCATGGAATCAATTAAAATACATATAACAATCTTACATCAAATAGAATTGGTAAAAAACATATAAAACCAATCGATATGAAATTTCAAGTGTAAATACAGGAAAATAAGAAAAATTAGACATTTATATTCAAGAAATCAGTACTAAAACGGACACCCCCTTTAAATAATTAATAACATAATTTATAATTCAAATTTAATGTTATTTATTTTCTATTGCTTTCTTTTTCATTTATTAAAAAATATTGATTGCAAAATTTTTCATTTTTTTTTCTATTATTTGTTATATTGTCAATATTTTATAGAAACTAGTGGAATTGCCAATGTTTTCTTAAAATTAATATTTTTTTACGGCATAAAATTAAATAAAAAACTATTTAAAAGTTATTCTACAAAATTTTATATGGTGAAGATTATGAAAATAAATTCTAAATTTATTTTATTATTATTTATCATATTCTTTGTATCAATGTCATTAGTAAGTGCTAGTGATAATGATAATCAAACATTAATGATAGATGATAATACAGATACAGTATTATCTGTCGATGATTCCCAAAATTTTGATTTATCAATTGATGAATCCACACCAGACAATTATACTGCTAGTGTTGGAACATTCACTGAACTTCAAGATTTAATATGGGCTTCAACGGCAGGGAGTACAATAACCTTAGATAAAGATTACGAAGTTGATAGTGCACTTTCCAGACAACATATTATTATTGATCGTTCATTAACGATTAATGGAAATGGACACACATTAGATGGTAAAAATACTAAGAGAATATTTTATATTGAACCACAATCAACGAATACTGTTTTAAAAAATATTAATTTTGTTAATGGATACAATAAAGAAGCAGGTGCTGCTATTTTTTGGAGAGCTGACAATGGTGTTTTAACTGACTGTACATTTACTAACAACATAGCAAACCAAAATGGTGGTGCCGTATATTGGAGTGCCAATAAAGGTACGGCAACAAATAATATTTTTAAAAACAATAAAGCGGGCGTTGAAAAATTATCTTCATACCAAAGTGGTGGAGCAATCTACTGGGAAGGTAATGATGGTAAAGCATCAAATAACCAATTTTTAGATAATTTTGCTTTAACAAATGGTGGTGCTATTACCTGGAAAGGAAGTAATGGTAATTTAAACAATAACATTTTTACCAATAATTTTGGTAAAGAAAGTGGAGGAGCAGTATATTGGGATGGTCCTCGTGGATTAATTGATAGCAATAATTTTACATCAAATACTGGTGAACTTAGTGGTGGAACACTTTATTATGAAGCAGATAATGGTGTTGCTTCAAATAATAAATTCATGAAAAATATTGCTAAAACCAATGGTGGCGCTATTAGATGGAAAGGTAATGATGGAACTGTAACCGATAACTATTTCGAAAGTAATTCTGCTAGTTTAACTGGTGGAGCAATCTACTGGGAAGGTACAAAAGGACAGTTAAACAAAAACCAATTTATAAAAAATAAAGCCGATGTATCAGCAGGAGCTATTATGTGGAATGGTAACTCTGGAGCATTAGCCGACAATATTTACACAGATAACACTGCCAAAGAATATGGTGGAGCCATTTACTTTAAAGGAAATTACAGTAGTTTAACTAATAGCCAATTTGAGAATAATAAAGCCTCAAAAAGTGGAGGAGCACTTTATTGGCAGGGCGAAACCGGAGAATTAATTGGCAATACTTTTACTAAAAATACTGCAGGCACATCAGGTGGAGCAATTAGGTGGGAAGCTAATAAAGCTACTTTAACCAGCAATACATTTGAAGGCAATACAGCTTCCAATACAGGCTATGCAATTTATGGTGAAGGAAATAATGCACAAATCACAAAAAACTCATTTATTAATTATGAAGAGGGTCAACAGACTCTTGATTGGAGAGGAAATAATAATAAAATCAGCGATAACACCTACGGAAATAGTAGGGAAACCAAATTAACAATGAATGAACCGATTATTTATTATGGAGGATCTGGAAAATTAACTATTACATTAACCGACAAAACATCAAAAGCTTTAGCTAAAAAAGATATCCAGTTAACATTTGAAGGTACAGCCACAACATTATCAACTGACGCAAATGGTAAAGCAGAATATGCTATCAAAGATTTAACTTTAGGCACTTATAAAGCAACCGCTAACTTTGCAGGAGATAAAGATTATGATGCATCCCAAGCAAGTGCAACAGTAATCGTTAAATCAACCATTGAAGCAAAAGATTTAACTACAGAGGTAGGTAATGTAAACTACAATGCAACATTTTTAGACTCCAATGGTAAAGCACTAGCTAAAGGAGAATATGTATCATTTACTGTTGAAAATGATGTCTACAGAACTCAAGTCGGAGATAATGGCGTTGCAACTGCAACTATCAATAAAGGAATTGGAGACTATTCAATAATCAGTACCAATACAAAAACTGGTGAAACCGCTTCAAATAAACTTAAAATCACAAAAGCAAATCCTAATTTAAAAGTTAATGCACCAGATATTGCAGAAGATGAAGTCGCTACATTTGATATTAGTGCTAAAATTCAAGAAGGTTTAGTAATTTTAACCATTAACAAAGCAGATTATAACGCTACATTAGAAAAAGGAAAAGCAAAAATCACTGTTTCCAATTTAACTGGCGGTAAATACCCATACAGCGTTAAATATAATGGTGATGCCAATTACTCTGCACAAAGCGTTACCGGAACATTAAATGTTAAATCTGATAGCATAATCATAGATGCACCAGATATTACCAAATATTTCCATGGATCTGAAAGATTAACAGTTAAATTGACTGACAAAACCGGTGCTCCTTTAAAAGATAAAACTGTGACTATCAAAATCAATGGCATTGAATATACCAGAACCACAGCCGAAAATGGTATTACAAGTATTGCATTGGGATTGAATAGTGGAAACTATACAGCAGAAATCCTATTTAAAGGTGATGCAGATTATAAAGCAACAAATACTACCTGTAATGTTGTAATAAAAACAACGGTATTAGGTAAAGATATTACTAAAATCGAAAAAGGACCTGAGCCATATAAAGCAACATTCCTAGATAGTACAGGCAAAACATTAGCTAAAGGTACTGAAATTGAATTTAACATTAATGGTGTATTTTATAAACGTCTTATTGGAGATAATGGCGAAGGTAAATTAAACCTCAACTTAGAATCCGGAAAATACATCATTACTGCAACGAATAAAAAAACAGGTGAAAACAGTGCCAACACAATTATTATCAAACCTAGAATCGTGAATAATAATGATGTTACCAAATTCTACAGAAACGGAACCCAATATTACGTTACTCTTTTAGATGATAATGGAAACCCTGTAAAAGCCGGTACAACTGTAACATTCAACATCAATGGTGTATTTTATGAACGCCAAACCAATGAAAACGGTACTGCAAAAATGAATATTAACCTCGAACCAGGAAATTATATCATTACTGCAGAATACAAAGGATGTATGGCTTCAAATAAAATTAAAGTTTTGCCTGTACTTTCAGCTAAAGACATAACCATGCATTATAAAGATGGAACAGCGTTTTTAGCCAATTTAGTTGATGGACAAGGAAAACCATTTGCAAATGAAACTATAACATTCAACATCAATGGTGTGTTCTATAACCGCATAACCAATGCAAGCGGCATATCCAAGTTAAATATTAATTTAATGCCTGGCGAATACATCATAACGTCTAGTTATAATAGTGCAAACATTGCAAATAAAATAACAATTCTTCCATAGATGTATTAAACTAATACATCTACTTTTTTTATTTTTTAGGTTTACATTGAAAACCTATGACTTTTTCATTTAAAATACATCAATATATCCATTTTTTAATAACTTTTTTATTTACCGCAAAACAAAAATCATATTTATGAAAGTAAAAAGCAAAATCGAACTAAAATTTAAAACAGAAAAAACTGCTAAAATTACATACAAAACATTAGAAGTAGACAATAAAAACTTTTTAGACTCAAATCTAGAAGGTAACACCATCACTTACGAAATCAACAGTAAATCATTAACTACAACACTTGCCACCATCGATGATTTAATCGCCTGTGAGATTTTATCTGAAAAAATCACAAGCATTGACAAATAAAGACAAATATTATATAATTTAAATTAACAAATATTATTACATATTAATTCATAGAGGAGTAATATTATGGAATGTCATTATCATCCGAATAGAGAAAGTACAGATGTTTGTGCTATTTGTGGTAAATCCATTTGTAAAGAATGCGGTTTGGAAATAGCCGGTAAAGTTTATTGTAAAGATTGTTTAGAAAAGATTGTAGGTCTCAGCATGGACAATACTCCTAAACAAGAGCCTGCTCCAGAACCTACACCAGAACCTGCTCCGGAACCTGTCAGACTTGAAAAACCGGAATCACCTGAAAGTAAAATTGAAATGGCAAATCTGACCAGACAGCCTGAAGAAGTTCAGTTTTCCAATCAAAAGATAGCTGATGATTCCCCATACAAAATTAATGACAACATTCAATATGAGGGCAATGTTGAATCCACAT
>Ga0256405_10006036_pt1 | contig 19924 bp, 16 predicted proteins | sample RumenRJG_02DNA_FD_189096 | JGI IMG/M metagenome (GOLD analysis project Ga0256405, IMG submission 189096) | Bovine rumen microbial communities from Lethbridge, Alberta, Canada - RJG_02 | ecosystem: Host-associated > Mammals > Digestive system > Stomach > Rumen | place: Canada: Alberta... | reverse complement strand
AGTTATAAGAAAAACAGTTGAATATTGGTCGAATAAGTACGAAAAGGAAAAATGAGAAAAACGAACCGAAAAAGATGTAACAGTTCTTTTTCGGTTTCTTTGTAATAAAAAGCCGCCGACACCCTGCATTTCGCAGAGCCTCGGCGGCCATTTATTCTTCAGCAGCCATCGGCATTTGTGTCTCCTCCAGTCGAGGATAAGGAGCTACTTTAGCCTGATGGTCTTGCAGCCAGATATGGTTCAACGTGAAGGCGATTGAGTCCAATGTCTGATCACGTTGAGATGGTTTCAGTTCGCACTCCCAGACGGTGATGCAATGCCACCCCATAGCTGCCAATTGCTTCTGCTCTTCCTTGTCTCGTTCCTTGTTCTTGCGAATCTTCTTCACCCAGAAGTCATGATTCGTTGTCGGAATCTTGCAGCACGCAGAACTTTCCATCGTTTTTGTTTCTACAAGATGCCCGTGCCAGAAGCAACCATTCACAAAGATGCAAGTACGGTATTTGCGCAGTACTAAATCTGGATGCCCAGGCAACCGCTTGTGATTAAGCCTATAACGGAAACCTCTCTTCCATAACCCTCGACGCACAATCATCTCTGGCTTCGTATCCTTTGCATGGATAGCGGCCATATTTTTGCTGCGCTGCTGTGGTGTGAGATGGTCCATATTTCTGTTGTTTGCTGCAAAGGTACAAAGAATAATTCTTAATTCTTAATAAACCCGGTAAAATCTTAAAGAATGCCGGATTATTTTGATACTTGAAAAGGCCGGCGTACCTTTGCGAAAAAATGGATTGCAATGAGTCCGAAGCTAAAAAAGATTATGCGACCAAAAAGGTTAAGCGCATAATAAATGGCTTTAAGATGAGGTCTGGACGGATGCCTACAGGTACCATGCTTAAGATAGGTCCAGACCTTCCTGACAAGCACAACCCTGTTATTGTCCGGGTTGTGACTCGTAGTGAACTGACGGCCATTCCCAGAGATCGCTATGAGGTTAGGGTCATCAAAGTTATGGTTCCTCTACTGGACACGACCTCGCCTCGACCATCTTCGGTCTCTTCACTCCTGAGCAATGCGCCGAGATGTCGGTACCAGATACCACTGTCCGCCTCAGCATCGGCCTTGAAGCCGGCGAGGACTTGCTTGAGGATATCAAAAACAGTTTGAGACAGTAGATTATTATCGACCACGAATTACGCGAATTACACGAATTGTCTGCGCATTCACTACGGAATTAATTCGTGAAATCCGCGTAATTCGTGGTTAAAATAAATCAGATGTAAAATTCGCTTGGATCTATCAATCCCGCACGAAGCGCGTATTTCACTGCTTCGTGTGCTGTGTTGATACCCAGTTTGCGGAAGATATTTTTCCTATGGGTGGTCACGGTGTGGATGCTCGAGAAGCGCTCGGCGGCAATCTCCTTGGTGGTCTTGCCTTGTGCGATGGCCCTCACGATTTCCGTTTCTGTAGCCGTCAGGATATCTGGTTTCTCCTCTTCCTGCTGTTGCGTAATAATAAACTCCAGTGCTCGCTGGCTCAGATATCTGGTGTGACGATCCACTGCCTGCAGGGCTTCACGTATCTCACTCATCGGGCCCTCCTTGAACACCACGCTGAACTGATGGGACGAATAGACGACGCGACGAATGAACTGCGGCGTCAGTTCGTCGCTGATAAGGATCCAGTCTGATAAGTTGAAGCGCTCGGCAATGATCAGCAACTGATCTTCGTCGGCAAAGTCAAACAGCGTGTAGTCGAGCAGTACCACAGCACTCTGGTGCTCCTTGAGCAGTTCCACGAGACCAGCTCTATCGAAGGCACGATATACAATGTTTTCTTCGTCTCTCTGAAGAAGACTCTCTAACGCAAAACGCGTCAGTTCCTGATTGTCGGCTACAATATACTTTCTCATAAGTGTCGGTTTAATGTGAGAAATGATTTGCAAAAATACTACTTTTTTAAAAAACAACCACGAATTACACGAATTTTACGAATTATATTGCAATGCGGAGTGTTATTGAAAGAAAAACTTTCGTCTGCACTCGTAAATTCGTGAAATTCGTGCAATTCGTGGTTTATAATATATCTGTGGTCTTAGATCTTGTCGAGTGCCTGAGCGAGGTCTTCGATGATGTCGTCGATGTGCTCAGTACCGATGCTCAGACGAACGGTAGCAGGTGTGATGTGTTGCTCGGCCAGTTCCTCAGGCGAGAGCTGAGAGTGAGTGGTAGTGTAGGGATGGATTACCAAGCTCTTCACATCGGCTACGTTAGCCAGCAGCGAGAAGATTTGCAGGGCATCGATGAACTTCCAAGCCTCTTCCTGACCACCCTTCACTTCGAAGGTAAAGATGCTGCCGCCGCCATTGGGGAAGTACTTCTTGTAGAGGGCGTGGTCGTGGTGGTTTTCCAATGCTGGATGATGGACGGCAGCCACCTTCGGGTGCTTGCTGAGGAAGTCGACCACCTTCAGGGCATTCTCCACATGACGCTCCACACGCAGGCTCAGGGTCTCAACACCCTGCAGTAGGATGAAGGCGTTGAACGGAGAGATGGCAGCACCGGTATCACGCAGGATGACGGCACGGATGCGGGTGACGTAAGCGGCAGCGCCAACAGCATCGGCAAAGACGATGCCGTGATACGAGGGATCGGGATTGCTGAGTGTGGGGAACTTGTCGTTCTGTTTCCAATCGAACTTACCGCCATCAACGATGACACCACCGAGAGAGGTTCCGTGACCACCCAAGAACTTCGTGGCTGAGTGTACCACGATGTCAGCACCATGCTCCAGTGGACGAATCAGATATGGTGTACCGAAGGTGTTATCGACGATGAAGGGGATGCCGTGCTTGTGGGCTACGGCAGCCACACCTTCAAGGTCAAGGACATCGGAATTTGGGTTACCGAAAGTCTCGGCATATACTACTTTTGTGTTGGGTTGGATAGCTGCTTCAAGAGCCTCCAAATCATTGACATTAATAATGGTATTGCTGATGCCTTGAGTAGCCAATGTATGGGTGATCAGGTTGTAAGAACCGCCATAGAGGTTGTCGGCAGCAACAATATGGTCACCATTCTGCACGATGTTTTGCAGGGCGTATGTGATAGCGGCAGCACCAGAGGCCACAGCCAAACCAGCCACACCACCTTCGAGGGCTGCAACGCGATCTTCGAACACACCCTGAGTGGAGTTAGTCAGTCGACCATAGATATTACCTGCATCGCGGAGGCCGAAGCGGTCGGCTGCGTGCTGTGAGTTACGGAACACGTAAGAGGTGGTCTGATAGATGGGCACCGCACGAGCGTCGGTAGCGGGGTCAGCCTGTTCCTGTCCTACATGAAGTTGCAAAGTCTCAAAACGATAATTCTTCTGTGCCATAATCTTATCCTTTCTTTTATTAATTTGGTTGTTTGGTTATCTTGTTGTTTGGAATCCCCTAAACGACTGATTGACGGTGCAAAGTTACGAACTATAGAAATATCCACCAAATTTCTTGCAAAATACAGAAGAAATACCTAAATTTGCACGCTGAAAAGAAAATCTTTCTAATAGGCATCATTAAATACCTCGTCAACAGAAAATAATTCTGTTTTGTCGAACTGTGAACTATGAATTATGAACTTTGAACTGGATGAAACCGACCTGCAGATACTGAAAACGCTGCAAAAAAACGCGAAATTGACCACAAAAGAGTTGGCCGATGCCGTTCATCTGACCCCGACACCCGTTTTTGAGCGTCAGAAGCGGTTAGAGAAGAAGGGGTATATCAAGAAGTATGTGGCCATTCTTGATGCTGAGAAGCTGAACCAGGGGCTGCAGGTGTTCTGCAAGGTAAAGCTTACGCAGATTAACCACGAGATAGCCGATGCCTTTGTGCGCCGTATCCAGCGCATCCCAGAGGTGACGGAATGCTATAACACCTCAGGTGCGTACGATTATCTATTAAAGGTACGCGCCCGAGATATGAAACAGTATCAGGAGTTTGTGCTCACCAAGCTCGGCGACATCGACCATGTGGGAGCCATCGAGAGCACCTTTGTGATGAGCGAAGTGAAACAGAACTACGGTATAAACATCTGACTTTTTTTTCGAACCCTTTTGTTTCCAAATGAAATTCTTTATCATCATACTGGCTCTCGTTATGGGCCTTACGGGATATGTAGGCTGGCATCTGTGGCGCATTACACCGACAGGATGGCCGATGAAATTGGTAGTTACAGGTGTTTTCCTTTTGTGGTTCATCAGTTTCTTTGTGGGTTTCTTCGTAACGGAGCGGGTACCCGTCAGGGTGGCTACAGTGTTCTATGAGGTGGGCAACACTTGGCTGATAGCCTTCCTCTATCTGTTCATCATCTTCTTAATAGCCGATATTGCCTCATGGTGCCATTTGCTACCGAAAACATACCTCAGTGACAGTTTGTCTGGACTCCTAACCATCATCGGCATCGTCGTACTGGTGATGACACTTGGTGGTTTCCAGTATCATCACAAACAACGCGAGACACTAACCCTCACCACAGCGAAACCCATAGAAAAACCGCTGACCATCGTCTTGGTCAGCGACCTTCATATAGGCTACCATAACCGCAAGGCGGAATTGGCACGATGGGTGGACTTGATTAATGCCGAGCAGCCCGACCTTGTGCTGATAGGTGGCGACATCATTGACAGAAGCCTGCGTCCTGTAGTCGAGGGTCGTTATGCCGAGGAGTTTCGTCGTATCCAAGCACCTGTCTATACCGTTCTTGGCAACCACGAATACTTCAGCGATTTAGCTGGGGCAGAACGTTTCTTCAGCGATGCCGGCATTGTATTGCTGAAAGATTCTGTAGCCCACTTCAAGGGCGTGGACATCATTGGACGCAACGACCGCATGGCACGCCGAAGGGCATCGGTTAAAGACCTGGCTAAGGGCTTGGAGGGATTCACCATCCTACTTGACCATCAGCCCTACCACTTGGAGGAGGCAGAGAAGGCAGGCATCGACTTCCAGTTCAGTGGTCATACCCATCGCGGACAGATATGGCCCATTTCGTGGATTACCGATGCCGTCTATGAGAAGTCGTGGGGACACCACCAGCGTGGTAATACCCGCTATTACGTCAGTTCAGGTCTTGGTATATGGGGACCCAAGATTCGTGTCGGCACTCAGTCGGAGTATTTGGTGCTACAACTGACTGCCCGCGGCTTGGTTCATTCGTCACAAAATGATACTGTTTGTCCCAGAAATTTGGAGAAATGCGTAACAAATAGTAACTTTGCAACCGAAATCATTAACCAAACAAACAATGAAAAAAGTAATTAAGTTTCTTAGCCTCTCATTGATGCTGGTGTGCGGAGCGACAGCCTCTGCACAGAAGGGTTACGACAAGGCAAACATGAACCTTGACGTGAAACCAGGTGACAACTTCGTGGAATACGCCTGCGGCAACTGGCTCAAGACGCATCCCCTGCGTGATGACCAGATGACCAACAGTGCCTTCATGGATCTCTACGAGCAGAACCAGAAGCAGATTCAGGAAATGATTCTGGAGTTTGCCAACAAACCGCAGGAGAAGGGTTCCTTAGGCTATAAGATCGGTACGCTCTACAATCAGATGATGGACACCCTGAAGCGCAACGGTCAGGGACTGGCTCCCATTATGCCTTATATTGAGAAGATTCGTGCCATCAAAGACCGTAAGGAATATCAGCGTGTCACTGCCGAGATTGACCGTCGCGGCGAGAGCACGATGATGTATGCATGGGGTGTGAGTGCCGACCTCCGCGATGCCGACAACAATATCGTATGTATCTCGCAAGGTGGACTCGGACTGGGCAATCGTGACTATTACTTCAATGATGACCCGCAGACGCAGGCCGTGCGCGAGGCTTATAAGGCTTATGGCAAGCGAATGTTCGCTGCTCTGGGCTATGACCAGGCAAAGGCCGAAGAACTGGTGGAAAAGGTGTATGCCATCGAGAAGCGCATCGCTGAGGTGAGCTATGACCGGGTGAAGCTTCGTGACATTAATGCCAACTACCACAAGATGAGCTACGATGAGCTGGTGCGCGACTTCCCAGGCATCGACTGGCCTACCGTGTTCTGGGTAACGGGATTCCCCGCCTTCAAGCAACTCGTCGTGGAGCAGCCCGAGCCGTTGCATGAGGTAGAGAAAATACTGGCCGATACTCCGCTCGAAGACCTGAAAGCCTATGCCGAGGTGCGTGTCATTTCTGGTGCTGCCTCTTGTCTGACGCAGGATCTGCGCCGTTCTTACTTCGAATTCTCACAGGTTCTCACAGGCCAGCCTCAGGATGATCCCATCTGGAAAAAGGCCACCAATCTGGTCAACGGTGTACTGGGCGAAGCCATAGGCAAGATGTACTGTGAAAAATACTTCCCCGAGACCAGCAAGCAGCGTATGCTCACACTGGTGCGTAACCTGCAACAGGCCCTTGGTCAGCGCATCGACGCACTCGACTGGATGAGCGATGTCACGAAGGCTGAGGCCAAGAAGAAACTGGCCGATTTCCACGTAAAGATAGGCTATCCTGACAAGTGGAAGGATTACAGCAAACTGCAGATTGACGACCAGCTCACACTCTACGAGAATCTGGCTAACGTGAGCGAATGGAACTGGATTGATGCCCTGAACCGCAAGGTGAATAAGCCCGTTGACAAGGATGAGTGGCACATGACACCACAGACCATCAACGCCTATTACAATCCCACAACCAATGAGATCTGTTTCCCTGCCGGCATCCTGCAGCCTCCCTTCTTCGATGTTGAGGCCGACGATGCCCAGAACTACGGTGCCATTGGCGGTGTGATAGGTCACGAGATGAGTCATGGCTTCGATGATCAGGGCTGTCAGTTCGATGTCACTGGCAACCAGCGCAACTGGTGGACGGCTGCCGACAAGGCCGCCTTCGACAAGCGTGCCGCCCTTCTGGCCGACTACTTCTCGACCATCGAAGTGGTCAATGGCAAGAAAGTGAACGGCAAGCAGACGCTGGGTGAGAATATCGGTGACAACGGCGGCATCCACGTGGCATTGCAGGCATTCCACAACACGGGCAACAACAGTGTGATTGACGGTCTGACTGCCGACCAGCGTTTCTTCCTCGGTTGGGCGCGAGTGTGGGCAAGCAACAACCGTGAGCAGTATATGGATATGCTCCTCAATCAGGATTTCCACTCTCCCAATCACGTCCGCGTCAATGGCGCATTGCCCCAGATCGACGAATGGTACGCTGCTTTCGGCATCAAGAAAGGCAAGCTGTTCATCCCAAAGAACAAACGCGTCAGAATTTGGTAGTAACCGACTTGCCGACCAGACAAACTATTTTAAGAGTATTTTTGATACCTTATAGCCACTCTTCACAATGTTAACCCCATGAGCCAGTTGCTTGCGTGGGGTTCCGTTGGGAGCGTAGATGGACTGAGGGTATGTATGAGTGGCATGAATCTCATTGATACCTACCGCATCGTTCAGCTCCTTAGCCAATTTGTTGAGGTTCGAGGTGAAGCCCACATAACTGATGACGGAGCGGCCCTGGCTGTTGGTTGAGGTGAGACCGAAGACGGTCTCGCCGGTGAGTTCGTAGCCTGTGTTCTCGTCGATAGCCCATGATATCATGATGCGCCCGTCCTTGAGGTTACGGATATCATCGGGATTGACAATGTTTACCCAACGTCCATTGATGAACCACAGTTGAGAATCACTCTTGGTCTTCGACACATCGGTAGCTACCCCCACCAAGTACTTCATGCCAGGCTCCATGTATTTCTGATCCTTGTAGCGCAGAGCGATATTCTGACCTCCCGTCTTCGTGATAGTGATGGTGTTGTCTTTTGTGCTATAGGTGATATCAGAAGCCCCGAGGCGGTCGCTCACGCGGTTCTTATACCAGTCATAGGCTTTCCACACATAGAGGTTCGAGGGTATGGTAGCCTCCACGCTGACCGTAGTGTGGTGGTCGGTACCCATCCCGTCGGTATAGGTGACGTTGATGTCGGCCTGCCCCACCGTCTGACCGGCATAGACGATGCCGTCGCGGACAGTAGCCACCGATGGGTTGGAGCTCTCGCAACGGGCATCGAGGGTGACATACTGCGTCGTTCCGTCGGCATACTTCGCCTTCACGGCAAAGGTCTTGCTCTGTCCCAAGAACAGCTTTATGCTTGCTGGCGTTGCCTGAATCGACTCTACGGCGGCTTGCTCTTCGGTCACCAGGTTGTTGTTGTCAATCTGAACTGACACCTCGCTACCGTCGTAAGTTACCTCCTTGCTGAAACGTACCGACTGCTGGATGCCCAAGCCTACGTGGGCCTCTGCATCCACGAGTACGATGCGGAACGTGCGGTTCTGGAGCATATCGTCGAATGCGCCGTTGCGCTGTCCGATGGTGAGCGTGTGGGTGGCATCGTTCCACGAGAATGGAATCTCGGAATACTTGCTCTGCTCGTAGTTGTAGTTGTCGCGCTCGTCTTCATAGAGCGAAAAAGTGCCGTCGGCACCAGGGTAGATGCGAATCTCCAAGTTATCCCAGTTGTCGGCAGCGCTATACTGCACGGTAGGTCCCCAAGGCATGATGGTACCCTGACGCACATAGAGCGGCATCAGCGCCAGATTTACATCGCGTGAAACCTTTTGTCCGCCTTCATATTTCTCTCCGCTCCAAATATCCGTCCATCCATTGCCCTTGGGAAGATACACGCTACGCTTCGTGGCTTGCGCCTTTACGACAGGCGCCACGAGAATGTCGCGCCCGAACATGAACTGGTCTTTCAGTTCGCGGGTAGCAGCATCCTGCGGATAGGCAATGCCCATGGCACGCATAAAGGAATAGTCGTCGGCATGAACCCTCCGTGCCGTACTATATATATAAGGTAGAAGGGCATAGCGCAGGTGGATATAGCGATTGATGACGTCGTAATAGCTCTCGCCCTCCTTGCCAAACTGATAGATGGCGCGGTCGGTACCTGAGCCATGACTACGCATGATGGTGCAGAAAGCACCGAACTGAATCCAACGGCAGTAGAGCTCGTTGTAGGTACCCTGACCAGGCCCTTGATAACTGCCATTGAAGAAGCCGCCGATGTCGCTGTTCCAACTGGGAATGCCACAGGCGGAATAGTTCAGTGCAGCGGGAATCTGATTAGCTAGCGTCTCCCACGAGGCGGTGATATCGCCGCTCCATGTGCCTGCACCATAACGCTGCATACCCGCGAAGCCCGAGCGTGTCATAATCATCACGCGCTTGGCCTCAGTCAGTTCGGCTTTTTGGGCACGATGACCGTCGTACACGCCGCTGGCGTGCATCAAAGGGAAGACGTTGCGCATGGCGCGCCAGGTATGTTCACTTTCCAATGATAGCGGGTTCAGCGTGGCATTATCCTCATCGGTCTTCTCCAGCACCACGAAGTCGTTGGTTTTCTCCCAGTCCTCGCCACCTTCATAATGGTCAGGCTCAGAGGAGTCCACCCAGTAGGCATCCACGCCCTTGCTCACCAGACCGTCGTAGAGACAGTTCCAGTAATAGTCGCGTGCCGACTTCTGATAAGGGCTATAGATGGCCACGCCAGAATTGGGTGGATAGGTGGTTGTCATGATCTCGTTGCCGCGCTTCATCAGTTGGTTGTGCTCCTTGAAATATTTATACTGCTTGGTATCGGGACCGAAATTGGCCCAGAACGAGATGAGCAGATGGGCACCGCCGTCGTGCAGACCGTTGATCATCTTTGAATAGGTGGTCTTGAACTGAGGGTTCAGGAACTCCATCGCGTTCCACATATTATTATCGCCCCAGTACTGCCAGTCCTGCACCACGCAATCGATGGGCACTTTCTGCGAGCGGTACTTTTGCATCACGCCCAGTGTCTCCGTGGCACTCTGATAGCGTTCCTTCGACTGGAAATAACCGTAGGTCCAAAGTGGCACCATCGTAGCCTTGCCTGTGAGCTCTCGCATCCGGCGCACCACCTCGTCGCCATCGGTCTCGGAACCTACCAGCACGTAGTAGTCCACGGCATGGGCGGCCTCCGTCTTGAAGGTGGCACCAGTAGAGGAATTATCGCTGAAGTCGCAGGGGCCGTAGAGGTCCCAGTAGAGACCGTAGCCGCGTGTGGAATGGAAGAAAGGAATCCATACGGACATATTGCCCTGCACCATGTGGCTATAGCTCTTGTCGCGATGATTCAAGGTGCCGTCCTGCACCTGTCCGAAGCCGTAGATGGCCTCGTTAGTGGAAAGTTTAAACGACTGCGCCACGTTGTAAGGGTCGATGGTATGCGATGTGCGCTTAGTGAACACAGGCTTTACGCGCTCCTTGATGAGCAAGGTGCCGTCAGGACGATAGAAGCCGAGCAATCCCGTCTGCTTGGCGCAGGTCACCATCACTTTATCCGTCAACAGCGTATCCGTTGTGCTTCCCTCCCGTTTCATGGGGTTTACGGCTTGCGGTGTCATGGTCACCACCACTTTAGGGTCGGTCTTGCCCAGCGCATCCGATGCCTGATACTTTGTCACCCTCACAATATCGGGCGAGAAAAATGTGATTTCCGTCACCACATTGCCCACCGTCAGCGTGTAGTCTTGTGCACTGGCCTGCAATAGAATAGGAGCCAATAAAGCCAAAAGGAATGTCTTTCTCATTTTGTCATCATAATTTACTCAATAATGGCACAAAGATAGTGATAATTGTGTAATTTGCGTGCAAAGGTACGGAAATCTTTCATTATACTGTCGAAAATGTCATATTCTTTGGCCATAATTTTGCTGTTCCAATGAATCTTTATACCTTTGTACTGAAAAGAGTGTGGAACTTGTATAAATTAATAACCATACACATAAACTAACAAAATGAAAAAGAATTTTATTGTTTTAATGGTGTCGTTGCTCGCAACAGCGGCTATGGCACAAGTGAGTTGCCTCAGCCACCAAGGACGAATTCACTGAGGCCGATCCCATTCACTACGGTTGCGGAAAGATGGATGCCTACAAGGGATTGCTCCACGTGTTGGGCCTCACCAGCAGCCTTCCTGAGCTTAGTCAGCACCAGCCGCAGGGTGTGACATTCCGTATGAATGGTGGTCAGCTCTTCATCGAAGGAGTCGAAGACGGCACTCCCATCCGCATCTACACCACTGACGGACGGCTTGTCGTCTCTACCACGCTCAACGGAGGCAGCGTTAGCCTGCCAACGTCATGCCCAGCAGGTGTATATGCCGTACAGATTGGCAATCTTGGCTCTACGTTGATACGCAAATAGCTATCAGCCGACCCGGGTCGGCTGATCGTCCGACCCGGGTCAGCCAATCGGCCGACCAAGGTCGGCTGACAGTCCGACCAAGGTCGGCCGATAACAAAACGCCCAAGGTCGTGATGGCCTTGGGCGTTTTTCTATAAGCGTTTCCTTGTTGTTCTTGGACTATTTTACCGTGATAAGGTAATAGCTTTTCTTTCCTTTCTGAGCCAGCAGGTACTTGCCGTCGATGAGGTCATCGGCAGTGACGGGACGGTTCTGGTCGGTGAGCTTCTCCTTGTTCAGTGAGACGCCGCCACCCTGCACCATCTTTCGCATCTCACCCTTTGAGGGGAACACGGGAGCAGCGGTTGTGAAGAGCTCGATGGCGGGCTGACCCAGCTGGTCTTTCGAGATCTCGAACTTCTCTACGCCGTCGAACACGTCAAGGAAGGTCTGCTCATCAAGCTTCTCAAGGGCTTCCTTGGTGGACTTGCCGAAGAGGATGTTCGAGGCTTCAATAGCCATATCGAGGGCTTCCTGAGAATGAACGAGCACGGTGACCTCTTCGGCCAGACGCTTCTGCAGCACACGGCGACCAGGATCCTGCTTGTGCTCCTCGATGAGGGCATCGATGACATCTTTCTCTAAGGAAGTAAAGATCTTGATATAGCGCTCGGCATCCTCGTCAGAGACGTTGAGCCAGAACTGATAGAAGCGATAGGGTGTGGTGCGCTTGGGGTCGAGCCAGATGTTTCCAGACTCGGTCTTACCGAACTTCTTACCGTCGCTCTTGGTGATCAAGGGGCAGGTGAGTGCGAAGGTCTCAACCTCGTTACCCAGCGTGCGGCGGATGAGCTCGGTACCGGTGGTCATGTTGCCCCACTGGTCGTTACCGCCCAACTGCAGTTTTACGCCTTTGTGCTGATAGAGGTAGAGGAAGTCGTAGCCCTGAAGGAGCTGGTAGGTGAACTCGGTGAACGAGAGGCCGTCGCGGGCTGTACCGTTCAAGCGCTGCTGTACGCTCTCCTTAGCCATCATATAGTTGACGGTGATGTGCTTTCCTACTTCACGAGCGAAGTCGAGGAAGGTAAAGTCCTTCATCCAGTCGTAGTTGTTCACCATCTCGGCAGCATTGGGCTCCTTAGAGTCGAAGTCCAGGAACTTAGCCACTTGAGCCTTGATGCACTCCTGATTGTGACGCAGGGTCTCGTCGTTGAGCAGATTGCGCTCCTGCGACTTTCCCGAGGGGTCGCCAATCATACCCGTGGCACCGCCAACGAGGATAATGGGCTTATGACCGCAGTGCTGCAAGTGGCGCAGCATCATGATGCCACAGAGGTGGCCGATGTGCAATGAGTCAGCAGTGGGGTCGGTACCCAGATAGGCCGTCACCATCTCCTTCTGAAGGAGTTCTTCCGTGCCCGGCATGATCTGTGCCAGCATACCGCGCCAGCGCAGTTCTTCTACAAAATTCTTTTTCATCTATTTTTTCCTTTTTTCGTTATTTCGTTATTTCGTTATGACGTTATTTCGTTATTTCGTTATGACGTTATTTCGTTATTTCGTTATTTCGTTATGACGTTATCACGCCACTCACGGCACGGGATCGTATCCGCTTCCTCCCCAGGGATTGCACCTCAGGATTCGCCAGATGGCAAGTCCCAGACCCTTGATGGGGCCGTGCTTGATGATGGCCTCCTTGGCATACTGCGAGCAGGTGGGCGTGAACCGGCAGGCGGGCGGCGTGAAGGGACTGATGCAGCGCTGATAGAAGATGATGGGTATCAGCAGTATCCACTTCAGCAGGAGTGCGATGAAATGCCAAATACGCTTCACAATTCTCAATTTTCAATTCTCAATTCCCGAACCCTCTTTGCAATCCGCTCCAACAGATTCCTGACGCGACAGCTCACATCAGCAGAAGGTGTATGGCGGTCGGACATCCAGATGAAGGCAACAGCGAGCGTCTTCTCCTGTGGCACGCTTTCCGCAACGATGGCTTTCTGCAGACGGTAGGCCTCGCGTATCTGCCGTTTCACGCGATTGCGGTCTACGGCATGGTGGAACCTCTTCTTTGAAACGCTAACGAGCACCTCGACAGCCGTTTGCGTGTCTTGGCGCTCTCTTAGCATATATACAGCTCTTAGCGGGAAGGCCGTCACCGAGTGACTGTTGCCTCCATTGAAGAGCGTTTCAATCAGTTTCTTACTGACAATGCGCTCCCTTTTCTGAAAACCTGCTGGAGCCGTCACTAAAATAAAGTCAAGGGGATTAGAATCAGTCTTCCTGCATCAACAGATAGTGCTGCAAGGCACCTGTCATCGAGGGATACTTCTCGGTGGGTGCCTCGAGGTCGAGACGCAGGCCTGCATCGTGTACGGCCTTGGCAGTAGCTGGACCGAAGGTGCCGATAGCAATATCACCCTGATTGAAGTTAGGGAAGTTCTTTGTCAGCGACTCGATACCAGAAGGACTGAAGAAGAGCAGCATATCGTAGTCGAACGTCTTGATCTCTTCATCGGTAAAGTCGTTGCTCACGGTCTTGTACATCACACACTCCGTGTGCTGCAGCTTCTTGGAGTCGAGCAGCTTAGAGATGGAGTCGTTGTGCACATCGCTCATGGGTACCAGATATTTCTCGGTCTTGTGCTTCACCATAGTGGGAAGCAGATCGTCCATCTTGCCCGTACTGCCAAAGAACACCTTGCGCTTACGGTATTGTACATACTTCTGGATATAGAGGGCGATGGTCTCGGTGACACAAAAATATTTCATGTCCTCGGGAATGGTCAGGCGCATTTCCTTTGCCAGCGTGAAGAAGTGATCAATGGCGTGACGTGAGGTGAAGATCACAGCAGTATGTTCCAGAATGCTGATCTTCTGAGCACGGAATTCACGTGCGCTGATTCCCTCAACTTTGATGAATGGACGAAACACCAGTTCAACGTCAAACCTGCTTGCGATATCGTAGTAAGGTGACTTCTCACTTGAAGGCTTCGGTTGTGAAACCAGAATCTTTTTAATCATTCTCTAATATCCTAAAATAGTTGTTACAATCCTTTGATTATCGACAGCCAAATACCGCCAGCTGCGGCAAGGGGTGCGATTTCGAGGGTGCAAAAGTACAAAATAATTTGCAAAAAACGACCATTTTGATTGAAAAATATGTCCCAGGTCTTGTAAAATGTCACTAATTTGTTCAAAATGAGAACAAAAGCGAGGTAAATTAGCGATGTTTCGACACTAATATCTGAATAAACTTGCAGGAAAGTGATGGGTAGTAGTGTTATTGCCGTACACGTTGTGATGAATACCTGAGTGCCGAAAAAGTAGATGGCTCTGCGTTTGCCAAAGAACACGGCATTGGCTACGAATTGGATGGCAACCTTAACAGCAAAGAAGCAAAAGATGAGCAGTGCGATGCCCAAGATGACGGCTGTCCTATTGGGTATATGATAGTGGGGGAGTATGGATTGTGTGGCAATGATGAATGTAGAGACTGACAGGAGCAGACTGCCAAGGGCGATGATTGACAGCAGTAACAAATGTTCTACTGTGGGGTAGCTTCTCTTTTCATCGGTATTGGGTTTGAAGAAGAAGGCACTCATCTGGTGGAATAGGACGTTGTGAGAGTGTGCCAGAGCAACGATGAAGAATATAAGGCATCCCAGCATCATTAGGTTGATGGTGCTGTCGGTGCTCAGCAGGTCGGCAATCGGTTCGCCCGACACACCGGAACTATTGCTGTGCACCGAGTCGGTGCACAGCAGTGAGTCGTTTATGAGTGACTTATAGTCCAAATGCGTGTCGGATATCATCTACCCTGTCAAGTTTCTCCCAGGTGAAGAGTTCCACATCGATGGTCTTCGTCTCGTGATAGTGGCTGGTGAAGGTTTTCTTCACAACCTCCGACTGACGTCCCATGTGACCGTAGGCTGCTGTCTCCAGATACATGGGCTGGCGCAGCTTCAGCGTGCGCTCAATGGCCTTCGGACGCAGGTCAAAGAGCTCTTCTATCTTCTTGGCAATCTCGCTGTCGCTCATCTTCACACGCGAGCGACCGTAGGTGTTGACGTAGATATTCATGGGCTTTGCCACACCGATGGCATAGCTTACCTGTACCAGCATCTCGTCGGCAACACCTGCTGCCACCATGTTCTTCGCAATATGACGGGCAGCGTAGGCAGCTGAGCGGTCAACCTTCGAAGAGTCCTTGCCGCTGAAGGCACCACCACCGTGAGCACCCTTGCCTCCGTAGGTGTCAACGATAATCTTTCGACCGGTAAGACCGGTATCGCCGTGAGGGCCACCGATGACGAACTTTCCCGTGGGGTTCACGTAGAATTTGATGTCATCGTTGAAGAGTGCCAACACCTTTTCGCTTTTAATCTGTGCTTTCACACGGGGAATCAGGATATTGATAACATCTTCCTTGATCTTGGCCAGCATCTTCTCGTCCTCATCGAACTCGTCGTGCTGTGTGGAAACCACAATGGTATCGATACGCTCGGGAATACCGGCATCGCTGTACTGGATGGTGACCTGGCTCTTGGAGTCGGGACGCAGATAGGTCATCTGCTTGCCTTCCTTGCGGATGTCGGCCAGTGTGCGCATGATGAGATGTGCCAGGTCCAAGCTTACGGGCATATAATTCTCAGTCTCGTTGGTGGCATAGCCGAACATCATGCCTTGGTCGCCGGCACCTTGATTTTCGTCATCCTCACGGTCAACACCGCGATTGATGTCGGCACTCTGCTCGTGAATGGCGGTCAAGATGCCGCACGAGTTGCCGTCGAACTGATATTCTGCCTTTGTATAACCTATCTTCTTAATCGTATTGCGTGCAATAGTCTGCAGATCGATATACACATCACTGCGTACTTCGCCCATAATGACCACCTGTCCTGTGGTTACGAAACTCTCGCAGGCCACGCGGGCGTGGTCATCGTATGCCAAAAACTGGTCCAGAATGGCATCGCTTATCTGGTCAGCCACTTTATCGGGATGTCCCTCAGATACTGATTCTGATGAAAATAAATATGACATTTTATTTTTTAGTTAAATTTTGAGAGTGCAAAGGTACGAAAAGTTGAGCGCAAAACAAAAGAATTAATTCTTTTTTTTGCCGAGACGGAGTATCTTCGGCGAAGCCAAAGTTACTGAGTTTTTGCGAGATAGCCAAATTTTAGTCTGTTTTTCGGTTAAAAAGAGTATGAGAGTGACAGGCCGACGGTCTTCGTATCTGGCTGATAAGTAGGCAGAATCACCGCTGCCTGCTCATTGTCCCAGCCCAGGATGCGTTTCTCCAAAGGCAAAACCCAGTAGGCGATATGGGTAGACAGGATGCCGATACCGGCACCCGCTGCCACATCGTGCCACCAATGGCGATCGTTATAGACGCGCAGACAGGCTACACCAATGGCTGTGCCATAGGCAGCGATACCCAGAGGTGTGCCATATTCCATGCGCACCAACTCGGCTCCCATGAAGGCACGGGCCGCATGGCCGGAGGGGAAGGAGCGGTTGTCGGTCTTGTCGGGCCTTTCTTCACGGATGGTGTATTTCAGTCCACCGGCAATAGCTGTCATCGTGCAAAAGGCAGTACCCGTGAGGAGCACGCGGTCGCGCCCCGAATGCCGAGCCTCTACACCCAGCCAACCCAGTCCCAAGCCGGCAGCCATAGGCGCATACTGGATATAGTCGTCGATACGGGTATGCTCATGACGCTCACCTTCGGTCTGAGACAAGGCTGTCCTGCTGAAACACAGCAGGACAGCACATAACAATATCAGTGTGATATTCCTTGTCATTCAAATAGATTACTCTTCGGGCAACATGATGACCTCGGCACGGTTGCCTCCCTTCAGGAACTCCTGCATATAAGCAGCGATGGTCTCTGGAGTCTGCTCCTCAACGACCTTCTTGAAGTCGGTGTGGGCATCCACGCCGTAGTCGCGCAGCTGGCCAATCTTGCGAATCCAGTAGTTGTTGGTCTTGGCTTCGTCATCAACGGCTTTCAGCATATATTCCTTCACCTTATTGAGCTTCTCAGAGTCTACGCTCTTGGCCATGTTGTTCACCTCGTCGAGCATAATCTTCGTGGCAATGTCGCCCTTCTCGGGCTTCATGGGGCAATAGACGAGTACCTGAGCGATGGTGCGGAAGTCGTCGCGCTGCATACCGGCCTGTGCCACTACGCTATAGGCGGCAGAAGCCTCTTCGCGAATCTTCTCTGTGTAGATCATGGAGAGGATCTGTCCCACCATCGAGGTGCGAACGAGATTCTGCAGTGAGTAGTCCATATTGGTGTTCAGCCAGGTCATCACGGCAATGGCCTTTGGTGTCTCCATCTTACGCTTGAAGTTGTTCTGTACGTCGCCCTTGAACATCTCATCCACGTCTTTGCCCTTCACAATGTTCTTCTGAGCGGGGAGTGAAGCCAGATACTGCTCAATGAGGGGACGGATGGTGGCCTCGTCGTAGTTACCCACGATAGTGAAGGTGAAGGCAGCGGCATTGCTGGTCTGCTCCTTAGCCATCTGAAGGATGCGGTCGTAGCTGACCTTCTGCAGGTCGTCGACCGTGAGGGGAGCGAAGCGCTTGCTGTGATTAGAGATGGTAAGACTCAGTGAGTCGCTGAACACGGCCTCTGGCTGTAGCAGTTTGTTCTTCAGCATCAGCTCCTGTGTCTTCATCATGTTGTCGTAAGACTCTTGGTCTTTGTTGATGTTGGTGAAGTAGAGGTACACCAGTTGAAGCATGGTCTCTACATCATTAGGAGTTGACGAGCCAGTGATGTTGGCACGGGCGGTACCCAGTGCCATGCTGGCACTTGCAATCTTACCTGCAAGGGCTTTCTCCAGTTCGGTATGCGAGAAGTTGCCCAGTCCGCTGGCCTCAATGGCTTCACCGAACATTTTGATGTTAGCAAAGTCGGTCTCACCGTAGAGCGAGCTGCCACCGAATCCCTCGGAAGTCAGGATGACCTGGTCTTTCTTCAGGTCGGTATGTTTCAGGATGACCTTAGCACCATTGCTCAGTGTCAGTTCCTTATAATCGAACTTAGGTCCTGCCACCTCTTTCACAATCTTACCAGCCTTAGGCAAGGTGGTGATCAGGGGCTCGTCCTTCACGTTATCGACATAAGCCTCCAGCTGCTGTGCACGGGCCTCGTTGATAGCCTGCTTCAGGGAAGCCTCAGTGGGATATACGGCACCTTCCTTCTCCTGGTTGAAGTTGAGTACCACCATGTTGGAGTCTTTATCCTCAAAGAACTGACCCATCAGTTGGTTGATGGCCTCCAAGGGGAGGGCAGGCACCAGCTGCTTCATGACTTGATAGTAGTCATCCAAGCTGGGGATAGGCTCTTTTTCCAGATAGTTATCGACGTATTTGTCGACAAAGTGGCTGTTGAAACGCTTGTCCTTGTTAGAATATTGTTTGTCCAACTGGCTGGTGAAGTTCGACTTGTAACGCTGGTACTCAGTAGCGGTGAAGCCGAACTGTGCAGCACGACGAGCTTCGATGAAGGCAGCCTTCAGGGCAGCCTCGGTCTGACCCTCCTTAGGCAGTACGCTTACCTCGAAGGCATCCTTTGTTTTCGACAGCAGGTACTGGCCGTAGCCTACGCTACCCTGCAGGAAGGGACAGTCGGCCTTCTGTGCCAACTCGGCCAGACGGTCGTTGAGCATACCAAGGCAGGCACTCTTCAGATAGTCGATGACCAGATACTGCATATTCTCCTTGATCTCGTCGGGGATAGGATCGGTCTTGAACATCAGTTCCACGATGCTGTACTGCATCTCCTTATCCTTGTCGATCACGATGATAGCCTCCTTGTTGTCGGGTACGTTCTCTGCCACCACAGGTGCGGGATTCTCTGGCATCTTAATGGGAGCAAACAGATTCTTGATCTTCTGCTCCACTTGGGCTACGTCTACATCGCCCACAACGATGATGGCCTGGTTGTCGGGACGGTACCATTTCTCATAGTAGGCACGCAGCACCTCGGGCTTGAAGTTGTCGATAATCTCCATCAGTCCGATAGGCATACGATGACCGTACTTGGAGTCTGGATAGAGTGTGGGCAGGTCGCGCTCCAGCATACGCATCTGTGCACTGGTACGCATACGCCATTCCTCATGGATCACGCCGCGCTCCTTGTCAATCTCTTCGGGCTCCAACAGCAGACCGTCGGCCCAATCGTGCAAAATCAGCAGACAAGAGTCGATGATGCCCTCACGGGTGGTGGGTACATTGGAGATGTTATACACCGTCTTGTCGATAGACGTGTAGGCATTGAGGTCACGTCCGAACTTCACGCCAACGGTCTCGCACCATTTCACGATGTCGTTGCCCTTGAAATTCTCCGTGCCGTTGAAGCACATATGCTCCAGGAAGTGGGCCAGTCCGCGCTGGTCATCGTTCTCCTGGATAGAGCCAACGCGCTGGGCGATATAGAACTCCGCACGCTGCTCGGGCCAAGCGTTATGACGGATATAATACGTCAGCCCGTTATCCAACTTGCCGATCTTTACATCGGGATCTACGGGGATGGCTGGCATCTGCTGTGCCATCGTGGTTGCTGCACCTGCTACGAAAAGCAGTGCGGCGGCAAATAACTTCTTCATCATAATATTTAATTTTTAGCTATGAACTCTAAACTATGAACTATATCAGCTTA
>Ga0256405_10006033_pt1 | contig 19927 bp, 17 predicted proteins | sample RumenRJG_02DNA_FD_189096 | JGI IMG/M metagenome (GOLD analysis project Ga0256405, IMG submission 189096) | Bovine rumen microbial communities from Lethbridge, Alberta, Canada - RJG_02 | ecosystem: Host-associated > Mammals > Digestive system > Stomach > Rumen | place: Canada: Alberta... | reverse complement strand
GGATTTGCGAAGTTCAAGTACCCTGGGAAGAACCTGCTGTTTGCTCTCATGGTTCTGCTCATGATGCTCCCCTTACAGGTGACGCTCGTCCCGAACTACATTGTCCTCGACAAGCTGGACATGATCGGCTCGTATTCGGCGATCATCCTTCCCGGCATCTGCTCGGCGTTCGGGGTGTTCTTGCTGACGCAGACGTTCCAGTCGATCCCGGATTCCGTCCTGGAAGCGGCGCGGCTCGACGGGGCGAATCAGTTCAAAACGCTTTTGCTGGTTGTAATTCCTCAGGCAAAAGCGGGTATTGCCTCCCTTGTGATTTTGAACTTCATCGACACCTGGAACATGGTGGAACAGCCCCTTGTCTTCCTGAAGGACCGGCTGAAATATCCGCTGTCGATCTTCCTCTCGCAGATCAAAAGCGCCGATCTGAGCCGGGCGTTCGTGTGCGGGATCCTCGCCATGCTGCCAGTGCTCCTCTTGTTCCTGCACTTCAAGGACGCGCTCATGACCGGGATCGAGAACTCGGCATTGAAATGAGGTGAGCGGCATGACAAGATCAAAAAAGGTTCTCAACATCGCCACGGCAATCGTCGTCGGGCTTCTCGTTGCCTGTACCGCCGCCTCCTTCCTCATCCGCGCGCGGACACAGCCGAAGGTGGAGACGGTCCAGCCCACGCAGTACAGCTTTGCTCTCGGGCAGGAGTGGGTCGACGTCCTCACTGTCCCGCGGAAGGCCGTGCTGTCCGAAACCAAGTCCTTCTTCGACGAGGAGGGGACGGAATACACCTATGAGCAGTATTACGTCTACGTTGCAACGTCCAGCCTCGGGCTCTTCGGCGAGGTCTACGACGCGGAGCGGATCAACGTGAACCCGTTCCCCATCGAAGCCTACGCGCCGGAAGACTACCAGCCGGAGACGGGGCTATACATCCGCTCGGGAAACGAGTATATCAGTCTGGACGGGGACGACGCGGCGGCGTATGGCTGGGATCCCTTCGCAGTCGGGGAGGACGATATGCTTCTCTCAAGTGGCGGGGTGAATTACTGGCATTCGGTCATTGCCTCAGCGCTCGACCGGGTGGAAGAGGGGAGGCGGGTGAGGATGGAGAATAGAAACTGAGCATATACAGGGGGATTGCATATATCAAATAGTTGCGACAATCCAATAGATACGGCAATATTGGCATAATAATAGCAGATCATTCATGTCATGTGTTATGTGGACCACAACTGTTTGTTTTTTACATTGTTCATAGTCTGAGAGAAATCACATGCTTAGTTAAGAAAAGAAAGTTGATGTTTGCATTAAATTCCAGTCTATAGAAAAAACCTTGTATAAATCTTGATGAAATGTTGCGTTTCGTCAAGGTTAATACAAGGCTTTTATATTTATTCTTCGGACATGGGAACTCTCGAGAGCAGAATGACTTGCAATGCAATAACAGATAATGTTTGAGACTTATATTACTGCTTTCGAGTACTTTCAACCATGGCACATAGCAGTTCGAGTAGAATCAATGAGTGTTTTTTCGATGTAATCGCAAGAAGATCTAGTGCAACACTCAACACGATATATATTTATAACACACTTTGGTGAGGTTGAGTAAGCAAAATGTATTGTTTCTTGAGCAGTATAAGTTTCAATAGAATGGCCGAACAAAGTGCATAAAATAGAAGTGTTAATCTGATTCCCAATTTCAATATATCCAACAGGTGTAATTCCAAAAACAATATAATCAGCAATGCTTTGGGCTTCTTCTTCATCTAAATAGAAGGATTCTATGGTAACTTCACGGTCATTATAATAAAAAGTGTATGATGTTGGACTCGATGCGTAAGTTAAGATAGATAATATGGATACGAGAAAAGCAGAAACAAAAAACAGTTTAAGACATTTTTTCATTTTTTACCTCATCCTTTCTATAACAAGTTCGAGCGTGCTCTTATCATTCGATTTTACTTGATAACTGTCGCCGTTGAACTCCCATTCAGCCAACATATAGGTCTCACAGTCGCTACGAACAATGTCAGATTCAGATTCTTTTACATTGTTATCGCTAGTGGATGATGGCTGCTGCGGATGATTGACAGTAATGGAGCATTGAAAAGTGTTGTAAATAAATGATATTATAATCTTGTCAGATTGTCCAAATAAAATGCTTTCAATTGACATATTCAAGCAATCATTTTCGAGGCTGAAAGGTAACAAAATTGAATTGCCATATGCCTCTGATAATTCTGAAAAAGAAGAATAAACTATCGTTTCTTCTGAAGTAATCAAGTCAATATTATCTTCATGGTATACAGTCTGCGGTTTTATAGTTGAAAACACTCTTTTTGTCATATCTGAGATAGCGAGTCTGCTTGTGGGAGACGCAAGAGCAACAGCGGTTGTCAAAGTTAAGATTGCGACTAAGGGGATGATCCAACGTAAAACCGAACGATGTTTGTTTTGAGGTTTTCCATTTGCTGTTATACCCTTCTGATGTGATGCAATGCGAGCCTTAACAGAGTTGGCAGCTTCTTCGGCCATAGTAGCACGATCGCTTTCTCTATACCCCTGGAGCTTCAGTATAGAGTCCGTAGCCTCCGCAATGAGATCAAAATCCCTTTCTTCAATAGGAAGAGAATCTTGTTCGTTAAGAATATCCTCGATCGCTGCCATCAATCCATCATCATCTTTGATTGGATGGTTCTGTTCATAAAGTTTCAGGCGATCTGCTAATTTCTGATACATGCTATTTCCTCGAAAGAATCGTTTCTGTTATGTAATGTCACTTGATAGATGAATTATCAAAATTGTCAGTAAAATATTTCTTTTATTCTTTCTCTGATATGTTCCTCTATTTCGAGTAGACGAAGCCGAGCGGTGGAGTAGGGAAGTCCTGCTTTTTCAGCAACCTTCATTAACGTCATGTGTTTTTCTATCCTCAACTCATATAGAAGACGGTCTTGTGGTGATAGGCCTTGTTTGAAGTCTTGCATATACGGTGATTCGAGAAAATCATCAGCATTCGTCGAGGGAATATCCACCTGACTGTATGTGTCCAGCGTTGATTGCTGTTGCTGTGGGTTGACCTCTTCTGATTCTTCAAGGGAATAATTGAATCTGTAGTAGCGGCTTTCTTTCCTTAACCGTTCCTTGATCAATATATCAGCTGTCCGATACAGATACGCTCGGATATCTTTACCTATGACGAGATGCTCCCATTTCTTGTAAAGATTCATGAAGACATCGTCAAATACTTCTTCAGCCATGAACTTGTCGTGAGACAACTTTTGAAAACAGTAATTGAAGATTTCTTTCTCGTATCTTTCAAGGATTTCGTTGAATAGTATATCCTTCTCACTTTCGCTCATAATAACCTCGAATTGATGAAAACAAACTCATACTGAGTGATGGTTCACTTTTATCGCTTGAACGTATAGCGAGATGGATTTGCATAGCAGTATGCGCTCCTCAAGATTAAGGTCTTTGATCTCTTCACTGACCTCGGATAGCATGATACCCAGATCTGTTTCGGCATAGTTTCCAGTCATTAGGTAGTCAGTACTCACATTGAGGGCCTGTGCAACTTTCAAAAGGTTTTCATTCCGGAGACCTTTTTCGCCGCGTTCTGCGTATGATATCTGTTGCTGTGTGAGAGAGGATTTTTCAGCAAGCTCTTCTTGAGTCAGATTGAGTTCCGTTCTTCTCTTTGCAATCCGTTCACCTACATCTTTACGGAATTGCTCGCGATCAACGGTATCATCGGGTATCTGACGGGCCATATCTCCTCCTGGATGGTAGAGTGGTCATCGGTGATTTCGTTGTAATTATACCCGATATGAAGGTGAAAATACAGTCACGTAATTGTGTAGTTAAACAACCAAATAGTGTAATTGGATTGAAATTCATAACCACCATTCTCGATTAAATCGCCGACAAAGGAAGAGATTGCTCGATTTCTGAGGAGCTTCATAAAAGAGGCGGTGCAACTTAGTGAACCACTTTTTTGCCATCATTTTTCGCAAAAAATCACTTGATTTTTGATATTCTCGCATGATCTCGACATTACATGTAGGATGATCAACATGAATGTATGGAGAGGTATAAGTGTGTTCCGGTTAAGTTTATCAAGCCCCATTCTTTTAGAGTCTCAACTGTTGGATCTTGTAGCTTCCACAGGGTATTCATTGAGTGAACTGCAAGCAATAGCCGATCATGCTGTCCCTTCATATAGAATTGTAACTACGGCAATAGGAGAGTATAAACCGTTTGATTTGTTGCCTCTGCTCGAAAGGGACGGCAAAGACTGGAGGTTTGCTTCTCTATCTGAGAATATACCTGTTTCGTGTACAGCTGTCGGAACACGAGCGATCCTTTGGATTTGCCAAAATAAACATATCAATATCGAACCCTTAACTAGCATTCATATTCCAATATCTGTTTTTTCAAGATGTACGCCGCAGCTTTGGTATGACATATCGAGTTTGTTCGCTTTAATTCAGAATCGAAATCGTCGTTTATGTCGACTCAAAGAGATGAACGCTCCCGATATTATTATCTATGCTGAAGAAAAAATGCTTTGGGAAGGAATAGAACTGCTGGAATCCACATATATATTTGGGAAACCTTACTATAGACCTGATAACACAATAACAAGAGGCTTAAACACAATCGGATACTCGCTTCTAAATGGATGGAATGATCCCGAAATGGACGAAGAATGAATGTCAAAGCAGCTTGACGCATTTGAAAAAGCGTGCACGGTGTCCCACTTCTACATTGTGATGAGGCTTCTTCTCAAACCTCCGGTAAGCAACTGTATTCCAGATAGAATTCCATCATACTGTGGGATCGAGCAGGACAGTGTGCCCTTCATACGGTTATTGAAAACAAGTTGGGAAACCTCATCCTCATCAGTCGGTGTTTGGCCTTCAATGCTCTATCTGAAATTTTTGCGGAAATCACAAAAATTTCAGACGTCGTACTTGCCGTGTTCATAAACCTTGTGATATAATGCTCTGTGAAAAAGATGCGGTTTGCCGCAAAAATTTCACGGAGGTTTTGATGATGCAATATGCGCGTAAGCAATATATGGAGCAGTTGATCCACAAAAAAGATAACGGTCGGATCAAGATCATTACCGGTCTGCGTAGAAGTGGGAAGTCCTACCTCTTGTTTACTCTCTACTGCCAATATCTTCTGGATTCCGGTATCGGTGAGGACCAGATCGTAGGAATAGCCCTGGACGAGATCGATAACGCAAAGTACCGCAATCCGTTTGAATTGAACAAAGTCGTGAAGGAACGGATGCCGGATAAGGAGAAGCGGTACTATGTCTTTATCGATGAAATTCAGTTTGTGACAGAAGTTCAGAATCCGTATGTGGATGACCCGAATGAAAAGCTGACCTTTATCGATGTTGTGATAGGCTTGATGAAACTTCCGAACGCGGACATATATGTAACGGGAAGCAACTCGAAGATGTTGTCTTCCGACATTCTGACTCAGTTCCGTGACCGCGGGGATGAGATTCGCGTAAATCCTCTTTCTTTTGCCGAAGTTTACGAGAACTATCAGGGCGATAAACGGGGAGTATGGCGTGACTACTATACCTATGGTGGAATGCCGCTTGTGTGGGCAATGGAGTCACACGAAGAGAAAAGCCGCTATCTGCGGGATCTGTTTAATCGAACCTATATCAAGGATGTGCTGGAACGGCATCAAATCAAGAATAAGGAAGGGGTACTGGACATCCTTTTGAGCGTATTGGCATCCGGGGTCGGATCGCTGACAAATCCCAGCAGGCTATCAAATACGTTTGAAAGCGAACAACATCTGAAGATTGCCCCGGATACGATTGATACCTATATCGAATACTTCCTCGAAGCATTTCTTCTGCAGAAAGCAGAGCGATATGATATAAAGGGAAGAAAGTATATCAAAACTCCGATGAAGTATTATTTTTCCGATCCCGGTCTCCGGAACGCGAAGCTTGGTTTTAGGCAGTTGGAAGAGACACATTTGATGGAGAATGTCCTCTACAACGATCTTGTCCGACGGGGATTTGACGTCGATGTCGGCGTTGTGGAACAGAATACGAGAGATGATTTGGGAAAGAACATCCGCAAACAACTGGAAGTGGATTTTGTCGTGAACAGAGGCGACGAACGCTACTATATCCAGTCAGCCCTATCCATCGCCGAGCCAGAGAAGAAAGAGCAGGAGATTGCATCGCTTATAAGAATTCCAGATTCCTTCAGAAAGATCGTTGTGGTCAAAGACTATATGAAGCCTTGGCAGGATGAGAATGGGATTCAGTATATAGGTATAGAGGATTTTCTTCTGAACGAATCCTATATTTCTCGGTGACATGTAGGAATTCTTCTTTCTTCTGAAACAAGGAGATGCTGGAAGAAATTCGTTATTTCTGAACTGCCGGACGAATTTTCGATCCCCTTGCTCTGATCCTTTCCGGTCGGAGCGAACTGTGGGATCGAAGATACAGGCATACCAAGCGATCCATTGCAGCGTCGATGTGGAGTGCTTCATGAGCTGTTCGGCTGTTCCTGGACGGAAACATATATCGCCAAACAGCTTTATTATGCAGTAGGGAACGAGCAGAATTTCTCCGATTCTGCCCTCAAAAGTTTTACGACTATTCCTATTGGCTGCTTCGGATGATCAGCTAGGCAGGGCCCCTGTCCATTAGTCGAATAGCTGACGAACGGTCTCTTGGCAGATGATCGAATGGTCGACGAAGTGCTGGAGGAGGAAATTACCTGACCGTAGTTTTTAACCTTCAAGGATCATATAAATACAGGAAGGATGACTAGAGCACCCTGTAAGGGGATGTCGAGAGCGATGCTACAGAGCACCGCTCTTTTTTCGATAGGATCAGCAATCTGTCAGCCGCATTTCTGAGACAAACAACAGTGTCGATTATACAGCTACTTCCGTCGGCGGCGAAAAACAAATGACTTGCTCGTTTTGATTTGGTTAAGTGAAAGCATCTCATGACGGCAATGATTAAAAATGTGATTATTTTGTGAATTTTGGGTGAACAGTACGCGAGCGGATGATATTTTTGTCGGATTTTGACATTACATAACTATAAGTATCATCTGAGGGGAGTGTGGGTGCGGTGATAGAGTTGTTGCGCAAACCAGATGCAGTATTTTATACCGGAGGGACATTATGAAATGTAAGTTGTGTAAAGTTATCTGGTGTAACAAAGGTTATTTAGCGAAAGAAGCGACAAAATGGACGTCAGGACTATATGCTTTTCTGGGATTTGCAGGACTATTCATGTCATATGATAAAATAATCCCAGAAGATAAATCGGTTTTCTGTAAGTTTTTGATTGGTTTTGCAGTATTAGCCGGTGTATGGCTCGTGCTCTTTATCGTCAATGCGTTTTTGACAATTAAGAAAGAGCGGTTTGAAATAATCAAGTCTAACAATGGCCATTCACTATATGTACAGTATGGCAATGTGTTCAACAAAAAAGAAGTATTTACTCCAGACAAGCCAAGAAATATCGTTATTCCCGTAAATCGATGCTTTGATATGCGTCTTGATAATCAAATTGTGTCAGTCGAAACACTCCATGGAAAGATGCTTAACCGTTTATATGCTTCTAAAACATACACAGAAAGCAGTTTGAATTTGTTATTGGAGGAGAAGTTAAAAAATTCAGAGTTTGAGCAGGTGACTTTGCAAGAAAAACCGAAAGGAAAGCAAAAGAGATATCCTGTAGGCACCTGCGTTAAAATACCCGGAATAGATAAAGAAAACTATCTTTTGGTTGCTCTGAGTTCATTTGATGAAGATGAACACGCGCGCACATCGATGGCAGAATACTCTGTTGCACTTCAAAAGATGATAGAATCATGTAATGATGAGTCACAAGGATATCCGATTGTAGTTCCGATTGTTGGAGCAGGATTATCAAGGATTAAGAAGAATCAATATGACATATTGAGATACATGATAAGCCTGTTCAGGATAAATAAAGAAGAAATAAACAGCGATATACACATCGTTGTTCATGAAAAGCTTAAAAGTGAATTTTCAATTGCAGAGATCTACAGAAAGGAAAAAACATGAGTACTTACAGAACGCGAACTTATATCGCAGGAGACTGGGATAACGACAGTAATGCTGTCGAACAGTTAAGAAAATGGAATGAAAGTGATCATTGGAGTCTTTCATTTACTGATGCGCATGACTTGATGTCAGCTCGTGATAGTAGCTTGAATTGTTCAATTAAGTCTTCGCTCAAAAAGAGAATGGATGCTTCTAAAACTTTTGTTCTCATAGTGGGTGATCATACCAATACTGTAACTGCCGGCGGCTGTCAATATTGCGATAACTATGATGCAGCGAAAGCTAAATGTTCAAAAGGATACAGCATTGATTATCGTAGCTATATAAAATATGAGTGCGATAAAGCTGTTGAAGCGGGGATAAAGCTTATCGTATTGTATAAATCTACTACCATCAATAAGAACAAGTGTCCTGAATCTGTAAGGTATAAGGGGAATCATGCTACGATGATATATAAAGGAGATGATGGGAAGTACTATTGGGATTATCAATCTGTGAAGGATGCATTTGAAAAATAAGAGGAAAACAACAAGATAAAACTTGCTGTTTTACATGATATTTAGTTTTCCCTGAGAGTTCGGGTAAAATCATATGCATTAAGTTTTTCAAAACAAGGAGTTAATCATGTGGAATGATATTGAAACCTCGTCAGATTATCTGCATTTTTCTGTGATTTCTCAAGCTGTAGCAGACATGATTGTTGAATCAGGCAATCAACCTATATCTATCGGGGTATCAGGAAGTTGGGGTTCCGGAAAATCATCTATGGTTAAGATGATTGGTAAGGAGTTGCAGAATCGTGATAAAGAAGGCAAGAAGTATATTTTCTTAGAGTTTAATGCATGGCTTTATCAAGGATATGAAGATGCCAAAACATCATTGTTACAATCTGTCTCTCAAGTATTATCTTCGGAGATAGAGAAACAAAAAATCGCTGAGGATGATACTGCATGGAAAAAGTTCAAGAGTTTTTCAAAAAGAATCAATTGGTTTCAAGTTACAAAACTGGCTCTCCCTCTTTTTGCAGGTTTCATTCCGGGTTTAAATGCAATAGGGTCAATAGGAAATCTCGTTTCTGCTCTTTCGAACAGCATTATGAATCCTGATGATAAAATAACAAACAGTGCAACTGTCAATGAAGCGATAGAAAAAATCACACCAGAAATTAAGGAACTCTGGAAGTCAGAATCAGCGAAACCTGTAACAGAGCAAATTGAAGGGCTGCGTCGAGAGTTTCAGGAACTCTTGGAACAGCTCAACGTAAAGTTGATTGTGCTGGTTGATGATTTGGATAGGTGCTTACCAGAAACAGCTATTTCTACGCTCGAGGCAATGAGACTCCTGCTATTTGTTGAACGGACTGCATTTATCATAGCGGCAGATGAACAAATGATTAGGAATGGTGTAAAAGCACACTTTGGTGATATTGAACTATCTGAAGGATTAGTCACAAGCTATTTTGATAAGTTAATTCAGGTTCCAATAACTGTGCCTCGTTTAGGCATCGCTGAGATTAAAGTATACATCGTCCTTTTATATATTGAGGCAGATATAAAAAAGAATTGTTTGGATGAAATGAAATTATCAGATGCTCAGCATAGATTGAATACTTTACTTTCCCATGCCTGGGAAACTCCAGTTACAAAGGATGCAATAGAAAATACGCTTAAAGGTATAGGTATAGAGGAGTTATCAAATTATGTATCTATGGCAGATCAGTTGGCGGGACTTCTTGCGATTGCAGATCCAATTAAAGGGAATCCTAGACTGATTAAGAGATTTTTAAATTCCTTCGAGATCAGAAAGAAAGTTGCAGCTCTTAATGGTATTACAGTTGATCCAGGACTGCTTATAAAAATGCTGCTGTTTGAAAGATGTTCATCGACAGGCGCGTTCGATTATTTAGTAAAGCAGGTTGAACAAGATGAAAATGGAAAACCACGTTTTATCTCAGATCTTGAAGACAGAATCTCAAATGGGGAAGAGTATAAAACTCCTGATTCTAGTTGGGATACAGATTTTATAAAAAAGTGGCTTCTGTTGCCACCCTTCTTAAAAGATATGGATTTACGTCCATTAATCTACTTAAGCAAAGATAGATCTATCCCTAATATCTCATATGATGATTTATCAAAAGAGGGGAGGAGGATCCTGGAAGCTTTGAAGATCGTTAAAAATGGAACTACAAATCAGGACCTCGTTAAAAAGATACGAGAGCTTGGGGAAGGTGAAGCAACCCTACTGTTGAATCAGCTTGCTAGATATGGTAGAGAAAATCAATGGTCTCCAGATAATGTTTGTGCGGCATTGCATATAACGGAGGCATATCCCTCAATTGGAGAAAAGTTTGCTCTTGTATTAGGCGAGATCCCAGTAGAATCCATAAAGCCAGCTGTTGTAACATTGATTAAAGGAAAAGAGTGGGCAAAAGCGTTGCTTGAAAAATGGGAAAGCAATCCAGACACCAGCGCTCCAGTTAAGATTATCATAAAGAAAAAGAATCAGGAGGAATAAGAATGGGGACTTCCACTTCAAGTAAAGGGCCTGGAAAGAACGTTTCTTATGATCCGCCTTGGCTGGAGGATATAGATGTCCCTGGACAAGACACGCAGGATACCCCTCCGGCTCAAGCGATAGGAATCGCAATAAAAGGGCGTTTTGCATATGCACGAAGGCGAATGGGGGAATATGTCCGGTCGGGAAGTCGAGATGCGGTAAAACAAGCGCTTGGTCATTACTCAAAGACTGGAATGGGCGGAGCACAGAATGTTGCTCGCAGAATGCGCATATCAACTAGAACAGCGACAAATCTATTTAATACGCTGCGTTCTCTTAGGGATGACACTCATTTCGATCTAGGAAGGGAGTTAGCGAATCTCAAGAATCGTGGAGCAGATGCGGCAGAAGTAATAAATGCTATCGTAGATCATATATGCCCAAGTGGGGGGAGCGTTGATGAAGCATCATGTCGTAATTCAGGAACAGTTGCGCTAAGTGTATTTTTGGATACAAATCCAGATGCAGATTTCTGTAACCTGACCGATGACCAGATATGGTCGCTTACGGCTATCTATCTTGGGAATGAAGTATTCAGTAGGGTACAGATGGACATTGGACAAGCTTTTGAAAATCAAGATGTCCCTATTATTGAAAGAGTATCTAGATTGAATGATCTGCAGGAGTTTATTCAATCGGAAGTATCAACTCAGTTGGACGAATTGAGAAATGCCACAAATCAAATTGAGGATTTAAACCAATTCCTCCAGGATATAATAAGGTACACTTTTGAAGTGTTTGAGGGCGAGATATGAGTAAAGTAAATTGTTATCCGAGAATAAGTAAACCCAGATCTTTTGACAATGATACATTTTATTTTGAAATGTTTACTTCTCCAGAAGAACTACTCCCTAATGTAGGACATGTAGGAATTAAAGTATTGAGGGAAATTCGTAAATCTCAAATACACCCTTCAGTTCTTGCATTTGATTTTTTAATGATAGCATTAGGGGTTGTATCTGCAGACAGAGCAGTTCTTAGAAGTAAAAGCGCTGATGGATGGACACGTCAGATTGAACTAACCGTGTGTGTACATGAATATGATAAGTGGGTTCAAGAAAGCATTCAGTTGGAAGAAATGCTACGCTTTTTAACAGGTGACTTTTGGAAGTTAAATCTACAGAGACTTGAACACCCGATATGTCCGGAAAAGCGTTACGAATTGAAGAATAATGATTGTGTGTGTCTACTATCAGGAGGAATGGATAGCTTGGTAGGCGCTATAGATCTCCATGAAGAAGGCAGAAATCCTTTGTTCGTCTCCCAAGTTGTCAGAGGAGATGCAGAGCATCAGCGTGCATATGCCTCAGCTGTTGGAACAGATAATCTATGTCAGTGGAGTAACAGCGTAAAAACAAAAGGAGAGTCTGAAAATTCCACAAGAGCTAGGTCAATATTGTTTTTTGCATTTGCACTAGTGGCTTCATGTGGAATTGATTATAATGAAAATGGCCGAAAAGAGATTTACGTTCCTGAGAATGGGTTTATAAGTCTTAATATACCTCTTGATCCTATGAGAATCGGAAGCTTAAGCACAAAGACAACTCATCCAGTCTACATGAAAAAGCTTCAAAAAATATGGAATGATCTGGATCTAAAAGTTGATCTTGTGCTCCCATATAAGTTTAAAACAAAGGGAGAAGTAATCTCTGAGTGCAAAAATCAGATGTTGATGGAATCTCTCATATTTGGCTCTACAAGTTGTGGTAAATATCTGAGACATGGGCTAAGGCACTGTGGAGTGTGTCTACCGTGTTTAGTCAGAAGATCATCATTCATAAGGGCTGGAATAAATGATACAACTGAGAATGGATATTGCATTGAGGCAATTGCAAAAAACAGTTCTCAGGATGTTGCTGCTGCTGCGATGGCATGTGTTCAAATCCAAAATAAAGGGATCGAACGATTCGTCGGTTCGGGGGTGGCATTTAGCGATCCAGCTGAAAGAGATGATTATATAGGCGTCGTTAGTCGTGGTTTCGATGAAATCAGGGCATTGCTAATGGAGCATGGAGTACTATGATTGATTTCCATTGTCATCTTGATTTATTCCCGGATCCTATTAACATATTTTCAGAGGTGAAAAAAAGAGGTGATGAAGTTCTCGTAGTCACAACTAGCCCCAAAGCTTATGTGAAAACATCAAAGCACTTAAGCGGAGCCCAAAATGTGAGAATTGCACTTGGGTTTCATCCGGAACTGGTAAAACAGCGTTCTGCGGAAATAGATCTATTTTTTGAACAAATGAGATTTGCGCGTTACATTGGTGAAATAGGAATAGACGGATCTCAAAGCGCAAAAGACTCAATCTCTGAGCAACAGATTTTTTTCGAAAAAGTAGTTGTGACAGCAGCTAGAAGTGGAGGGAAGCTTCTAAGTATCCATTCCAGAGGGGCAACAAAGGAAGTTCTACAAATCCTTGAGCATTATAAAGGTAGATATGTTCCGATTCTCCACTGGTTTACAGGAACCCCAAGAGAAGTAGAAAGAGCGCTGGAATTGGGGTGTTGGTTTAGCATTAATCCCAATATGTGTTACACAAATACAGGGAGAAGGATAATTAGCTGTATTCCACTAGAAAGAATGCTTCCAGAAACAGATTCACCATTTACACAGAGAGGTGGGGGGGCATATATGCCGTGGGATACGACAGTGACATCATATGTGGCGAATGAAAATGGTATGAAATTCGAAGAAATGAATCAAATGTTTCATGAAAATCTCTCGGCAATACTTTATCAAAGTAATAGGAGTGTAATGACTTGTGAGTGAATCCGATATTCTTGAACGGGTGAAAAAAAGAATTCAGAATATCCTGTCGCATAAAAATGAATTTGTTGAATAAATATAAAAAGCACTATAGTTCTTTTCAATGATATATGCTGTTGTTGTCAGATCTACACATAATGTGTATTAAAACCTCTATACACGAAAAGCAAAGGAGAATTCCATGAATAATATTGATTATGGTAAATGCCCTGCATCGATACATCAAATGATATTCCTGAACGAGCAGACAAAGCCATACGGGACCAAGTATCTACTGCCGAAAAATGAGATGCCTTGTATATATGAATATTTTTGCGATAATAAAAGCTGTTCGTTTTATCATGATAATATATTTGGAAAGAGGGTTTATCCATATGAAAGAGAAGAACTGTTCAGTAATTTGCCAGACGAGGTTAGAGATGAAGTCTTAAAGAAAGCAGAGATAATGCAGCAATATTATGGAATATTGTTTCCTAATGAATCTATTGATGATGAAAAAAAGAAAAAATTAACCATAGAGTTGATCAAATATGCGTGGGATAACAATAGAACGCTTTATACAAGGGAATATGAAAGAATCATCTTTACAAACATATTTAGGCGATTACAATACAAGACACAGGTAATGGTTAATTCTGCCTCTGACGACCAAAGGACAAGACTTTTACATTCACTAGAAGTTCAGAAGATAGCAAAAAAAATTGCTGTTGGTGTAGGAGCTAATTGGGAACTTGCAGAAACGATTGCAATTGCTCATGACATAGGTCATTCACCTTTTGGACATGCAGGGGAGAGTGCAATTGATCATTATCTCAGAGATCATGATTGGGGCGCATTTTCGCATGCATTACAGGGAGTGAAAGTGTTGCAAGAGCTTATTTCACATCCGGTACTTGAGAGATGCGGTATACATGGACTGGGCCTCTCAGAGTTTGTCTTGGAAGGTGTTCTTAAGCATGATGCAGATAGCTTTACAGATGGGATGCTTGAAAGAGCTTATAAATTACAATTCGATTCAGAATTTATATGCGCACCAACAGGAATAGAGAACCCAGATGATTATAAGAAAAAAATAAATGAGTATATAAAGAGCCTAAAAATCACAAATGAGAAAACTTTACCTCAAGTTTGGATTGGGAGCATTGAATCACAAATCGTTGCATGGGCTGATAAAGTTGCGTATTTGGGGAGCGATTGGGAAGAATTCATCAGTACCGGGTTATTAGAAGAAATGATGTCCAGAATTAATGATATGGTTTTAGAGATCGAGTCTATAGCAAAACAGTTTACTGAGGAGACTGATTCAGGGCATGAAGTCAAAGATCAAGAGGCATATTGCATTAATGAAATTTGGAACAGCCTTGTGGAAATAAATAAAGCATACTCAAATCTCAAAAGTGGAGATGATACAAGTTTACGTCAATGTTGGGGGAAAGTAGAACCTAAAGTACATATAATAATAGAAAATGTGCTGAAAATAGAGTCGATGTCTCCGGAAACAATGCAGAGCGATGTGGATGGGAAAACGGTCTATAAGTGCAATAAGTATTTCACGGCGCGTGAGTACAGAGCTTTGAGAAATTATTTCGTTTTGACAGAGAGTTGGGTAAGACTGCTAGAACTATATCCAAGAACTTATGGATTAAAGAATGATCCAATTTATATATTCTATCAGTATCTAGTCAGAATACGTCCGAATGTGATAGCTCCAATTGTGGTAAATTTCATAATTAATGGGACAAATGAATTTGCTGCCAGTTTGTCTGCTGATAAGTGGGGCAGGGATGATTATCTACTGTACTGTAATAAGAAATGGGTTTATAAGTATAATAAGGTTAGAAAAGAATACCATACTGAAAAAGAACAGCGAAAGCTTCTGAAGAAGACAGTACGTAGTTGTTATATCGTGGGATTCCATACTGTACTAGAAAATAAGTTTATTGAAGATTGTGATGATTATTTGGTTGGGGTTAAGAATGATGATATTACGTCAATTAATGAATGGATTGGGCGGTACAATTTTAATTTGAAGTATAATTGTATGCTATATGTGTTTGACTTCATTGGTGATGAGTTTATTGGAAGCTCTCGAGTGAAATTTATGAAGCATACAGCTCAAGAAATCATCACAAAACTAATGGACTATTATGTCACGCACCCCGATATGTTGCCATTCAACCAAAGAAAAGAGTATAATAAAAAACAATATGATCTTGCGCAAGAATGGCGCATCCCTGAAGTTACAGAAGAAGAGTATAACGCTGAATTTAAGGCAATTCGAGCTCGATCGGTTGCAGATTATGTTGCAAGTATGACTGATAGAATGGCAAAATTGAAATATGACGAGATAGTCTCATCGGAGACACGATGGAGCGATGCTTTTGAAGGGGAAATACTATAAGGCTTCGAGAGGTATACATTCCTAAAATATAATTGAAGAATCGACTAATGAATTCAAATTAGAGTATGACAGTTTAATGTATTGCATTTCAAAAAAAGACGAGATGCATATACCGGTCTGATTTCACCACGTGCACGGTGAAATTGCGACACGGCTCTATTTTACCATGCAGATGGTATTCTCCGACCGGTATATGCAACTTGTCCCGATCATCACGACGGCTAAGGACGAGCAATTCATCCAACAGGTCGCAGTAGTCCACATACATTCAGCGGTAATTCCGGCGGCAGGCTTCGTTGCAGAACGCGGACATGAAGTAGGACTTGCCCGCCTCCGTCACGCTGTATTATGTCTTTCGCTGGCCGGAAATTATGACCCTGCTGGCCCGTTGCGATGGCAATCTGCAACCATGGAGCGATGAGATTCAGAAGACATGCCGAACGGATGCATGATCGAACAGAATCAACGAGGAGACGGTGATCAGCCGCCTCCTGTTTCGTAATCGCATAACCTCCCCCTGTTCCAAGCAGAAAGAAAAACCAGCTCAAAGTGAGCTGGCGAAAGGGTTTACAGCTGTTCTACCATGGCATGATCATCGCGCCGGGGTGTGAAAATATTTTTTCGAGATATTCTTCGACATTCAACCCGTTGGATTTCGCCGTGGTGACGAAGGAGTATATCATGGCGGAAATTTCCGCGCCTTCTGGCGTCGCGGAGAACAGCCAGTTCTTCCTTCCGACAGTGAAGGGCCGGATCGCGCTCTCCGCACGGTTGTTGGAGAGCGGTATGTTCCCGTCTTCCAGGAATCGGCTGAGATATTTCTTTTCGTTCAGAGCGAAATGAATCGCTTTGTCAAGGTCTCCCTTGGACGAAGGAGGAACGGTATCCAGCCATGTGTAAAACTCCGCCAGAACCTGCTTTGACCGTCTCTGGCGTTCCTCTTTCTTCTGTTCCGGCGTCAGCGATTCACGGACCTTGACCCAGCGGCGGAATTTCCCGTTCTCGTGGAATTCAGGCTCCTCGCCGCTGTATATGTGTTCCAGCGCGAAGAGCTTGTTGATATACCAGATCGCTTTCTCCGACGCGCTTTCCGGCTCTTTATCTTCCGGAGGCGGGGCGGCGTCCGGATCTTCCTTCGCCTTCGGTTTGTTCTTCAGCGCGTCCACAAACTTACGGCGTGCATGCGCCCAGCACCCACACCGGATCGCCTTTTTCAGCTTGTTGTAGGCGTCATACCCGTCACATACAACGTATCCGCTATAGTCGCCGAGGAAGTTCACCGCGTTGTCGCCGTTCCGGGTGGGGGCATACTGAAACAGGGAGATGTTTTTTCCGTCCGGCGTCTCTCCGGCATACACCCACATCCGGGAATCCGTCGTCGCCTTCCTGCCCGGCTCATGAAGCACCTGCGTTACCGTCTCGTCTGCGTTGATCACGGGGAGTTTCAGCAGTTCTTCCTTCATGACGTTGTATATATGCACGAAGAAATTCTCGACGACATATTTGAACCAGTTCTCCATGGTTGTGCGGGTAAGCGGGATGTTCTTTGCTTTGAACTCGCCCTCCAACCGATACAGCGGAACGGCCTTCCAGCACTTCTCATTGATGATGTACGCCAATAGCTCCCTGGAACAATAGCTGCCCGGAATGAATGCGGCAGGAGCCTTTCCTCTGTGGAAGACGGGCTTCACGGTGGAAAGATCGTCATTCTTCTCTTTTTCCGCACCGCACCGAGGACATTTTGCGACCTCTTCCCGATATTCCGTCAGCTTGTACTTCGCCGGGGTCATGGTCAGTTCATATCGCGCGTGCTCCCAGCTGACGTGTTCCATTTCCGATCCGCACTGCTCGCAGATCTTTTCGGCGGGTATATCTACGACATCCCGCGGCATGTCCGCAAAGATTTCTTCATGAGTCCGCTTCGCGCGCTTGGTGTGTTCCTTAACCGTAACGGTTTCCGGTTCCGTATGAGGAGCGGCGTCCTCAAACAGGTGAACCTGCTCGCTGACGGGAAGGACATATTCCGTCTTTTCACTCTTCTGCCCGAACAGCTGATTCTTCAGCCAATTCAGCTGGGACCGCATCTCCGCCATGTCATCCTGAATCGCCGCAAGCTGGGCCTTTAATTCAGCGTTTTCTCTCTGAAGGGAGAAGTATTGCTCAGGTGTGATTTTGATCTTCATAAAGCATAATTCCTCCCCGCGTTCTGTTGCTGTCAGCATACCAGAATGCAGAAAGGAATTCAATGGATACCGGGAAAACATACGGGAATCACCCTGTAAATTCAATAGAACAGCCCCGGCTTCCCGGGCTTGATGGCTTTCGGTTGTTCGATTTCGAGACCCTCCGTCAGCCACCGGACCTGCTGTTCCGTCAGCAGCAGCGCTTCCGTTTCGTTCCTTGGCCACCTGAAGACGCCGTTGTCTATACGCTTATACAGCAGGAGGAACCCGTCCCCTTCCCATAGCAGCCCCTTGATCCGGTCGCGTCTTCTTCCACAGAAAAGAAAGATCGCGCTGCTGTATGGATCCAAGTTCAGTTTCCCTTGTATGATCCCCGCCAGCCCGTCGATCCCGCGCCGCAGGTCCGTATAGCCTGTCACGAGGTATGGCTGGCTCATAGCAAGCAGATCGCTCAGCATGACTTCAACGCTCCTACGATCGCTGCCAACTGCTCCGGATCCGCATTCTCCGGCATGGCTATACTGATCTCTCCCGCTGTGATTCTGATCCCGTGCGGGACTCTCGGTTTGATCGGTACGATCTGCTGCTCTCCACTCAAAATATCTTCCCGCATCATGCGCAGTTTCCGGTAATACGTGGACGGAGATATTCCGTTCTCTTCACACCATGCCGTTACGGGCTTCCCGCTTTCCTGACACGAAAGGATTTTCTCCCTCCACTCTGCGGCGATTACGCGTTCCTTGGTCTCCGCGATCCGCTCTGTCATCTCCTGATTCATGTAGTCCTCCTTGATCTTGTGCCATTTATGTTAGCGACAGAATCCCCCGTCTACCGATCGCCGGCGTAACCTGACGCGACGCCGGAGCAAATTGTCGGAAAGCCGGGCCAATTTGTCGGAAAAATATGGTATAATGGAAGGGGTATCGCTCCCGGGAAAACCAATGCGATAAACCCAAAGAAACGAGCTCGGAGGCAGAGGGGATCGGGAGCCGGGAGAAGATCTCCTTCCCAAGAATCATGATCAGCGTCAGGAAGGCGGAGGAAGACCCACATCGACCGCACCATCTGCGATATGCCGAATTTGTCCCATGCCCCTGCTGTTCCGGAGACCTCTTTGTGCGTGGGACGTGCCGGAGGAAAGTCCGGAGATTCACCGAACACTCGGACGGCGAGTTTCCTGAGATCTGGTGTCTCCGCGTCATGCAGTGCAGGCAATGCCGGAAGACCCACCGGGAACTGCCCGACTGGATCATCCCGTACAAGCGGTGCAGCGCGGAGATGTACGCTGAAATCGCGGAAGACAATGAGAAGGTCTGCTGCGACGGTACTACGATCGCCATTGTCCGGCTTTGGGTGGAGTGGTTTCTGATCTACGCCCGGCACATCGTGGAAGCGATGAAGATCCTGTACCCGGTATTCAGCCCGATTCCCGACAACGCACCGCTGGCTGACCGGCTGACGTATTTTGTCCGTCTGGTCGTCAACAGCGGAAACTGGGTACACAACCGTTCCGCATATCCTGTCGCAGACTGATTTGCTACAATGAAGGCAACCTGAACAAGGAGGTGCCTTTTGATGGCAGATATGAAGAACAGGAAACACGCAGACGAGATTGCGGAGGAACGGCTCAGGATGATTGCGCCTCTGCTGCAGCCCGATCCCGGCGGCAGACCTTTTCCGCGTCTCAAAGAAGACGTCAGCGAGCGCACCGGCGTATCCGTCCGCTCCCTCGAGCGGTATCTCGCCGCGTACAACGAGAAGGGGTTTGACGGGTTGAAGCCAGATGGCAGGAGCACCGCTCTGAAGTTCAAGATCAGTCAGGAAATCCTTGACGCGGCGATCCTGCTTCGGCGGGAACAACCGTCCAGAAGCATTCCCACCATCATCCATATTCTGGAGATGGAAGGTGTGGTGGAGGAGGGTGAA
>Ga0256405_10006032_pt1 | contig 19930 bp, 22 predicted proteins | sample RumenRJG_02DNA_FD_189096 | JGI IMG/M metagenome (GOLD analysis project Ga0256405, IMG submission 189096) | Bovine rumen microbial communities from Lethbridge, Alberta, Canada - RJG_02 | ecosystem: Host-associated > Mammals > Digestive system > Stomach > Rumen | place: Canada: Alberta... | reverse complement strand
TATCATATTTTCTCAAATTTTTTCTCAAAAATTGAAGCAAAATGAACATTTATGTTGTGTATACAAGTGAACGAATAAAACTAAGGGGGTTGACAATACGCATTATACGTATAGAATAATATGAAAGACAAAGATTTACTAAAACTATTATTTGAACATGGTTGGAGTTTAAAAAGAATAACGGGAAGTCATCATATTTTAGTTAAAGATGGATTCTTAACAATTTCACTCCCTATCCATGGAAAAGACTTGAAGAAAGGACTTGAAAATACAATTCTTAAGCAAGCCGGTCTAATAGATAGCTCAAGTGAGCGTTCCCACAAGGAGGGTATATGAATTTTGTTTATCCTGCAATTTGTCATTTTGAAAACGGAGGATATTGGTGCGAGTTTCCAGATCTTCCAGGATGTTTTTCTCAAGGTGATTCCGAAAGGGAGATCATTGAAAACGCAGAAGAAAGCCTTGGAGGCTATCTAATAACTATACTGGAACAAGGCAAAAATCTTCCAAAAGCAAGCAGTATTTTTGATCACAAAGTGCGTGGAAAAAATTTTGTGACATACATTGACAGCGGAATCACAGAGAGCCAAAGATATGTTCACAAGAATGTGACACTCCCTGAATGGCTGGATAAAAAGGCAGAAAAAGCGTCTATTAATTTTTCACAGACATTACAGGAAGCACTATGTCAAAAACTGGGGGTGAGCGTCTGATGTCAAATCAGCAATTCAATATCGGCCGAATGACTTTACATGTCTCTCCAGCTGAGGATAGTTATGTAAATATGTTTTATAACCGCTCTTGGAAATAGGATTCATTCCTTTGTTACTAATCCTATAGGCCATTACAATTATGCCTTCTTCATTTTTAATATCAGAATACGCCTTGCAGAAACCATAACCCCAAAGAAGACCAAAAATAAGAACAACGGCACATGCTATTATGACAAAGGCCTTGATAGAAACAACTGCATCATCAGATAAACCAGGTTCATCAGTCTGCTCTGCTTTTGAGTCTGTTTTCTGCTCTTCAGCCAGACCTTTCCATTGCCGCCTTAAAGAGAGTTTTCCGCTTTCGTCCAAGGAATCCCACTTTGACATTGTGCAATCGGTTTCAACTAATTCCTCATTGCATACTGGACATATTGAGGCAACCCCTTGCGCACCCTGAAAAACACCATCACACTTCTTACAATAAAAAATTGTCGCATCCATATAGTTCTCCTTTAATCACTTAACTCATAGATCATATCTGCATAAATCGAGGTGGAATTTGTATCTATATTTAATAAAAGTCTATACAGCATATCCTGAGTGAGTTTATCTTTATCTGACCATAGATTTTCGTTATACCAGAAACTCATAAGCTTAGGGCAATATTTTACAGTTATCTCAGCCTGTTTCTTGGTCAGACCGGTAAGAAGAATTCTCTTCTGTACTGAGATATCTGAATAATCCTGACCGCTTTGTGCAAGATCAAACTTTGCAGCAAGAGCCCTCCCCAGCATATTCCCACATTTACCTATATCATAAGGGGGATAAATACCATTGGGGGTATAACCTTGCGCAAAGATACCAGCTGCGACAAACAAAAGAACTAAAACAAATGAAAAACCTTTCTTCATATCACCTTCTCCTTCTCACTCCATTGAGATAAATGCACTTGGATAATGGGCCCTGAAATATGATTCAATCCAGAGCAGCCTTGCCTGTCCTACGCTGTATGATTTGCTGACCAGGTAGATAGATGATTCGCATAAATATTCAAAGAGCTCTCTTGCAGAATCTTCTGAAACCCCCTTGCGCATCAAACATTCTATGAACTCTTTCTCGGCTTTTTTAATTTCGTCATATTTTCGTTTTCCCATATTACGCCGAAGCATATCAGCCTTTGCAAAATCCCATCCTGCGACAGTCTGAACAAGCTGGATAAACTGTTCCTGATAAATGAGTTTCCCATATGTCTCAGCAAGTACTTTTTCTGCCTCGGCAGGGAAGTTCCTTACCCTTTTCTTTTTGCAAAAATCAGCAGCAGCCTCTGAACCAAGGACTTGGGGAAAGAAATCAAAAGCCTCCAGCAGAACAATGTCTGAGAATGAACAGTCAAGCTTCATCTTTGAAAACTGTTTTTTCACCTCTTTTTCAAACATAAACCTTGAAAAAGATTTTAAGCGGACCGCCTTGAACCAGTTTGAAGTCTTTCGGTCCGAATACTTGATGGAAGAAAGAGTAAAGGTTTTATCTTTTTTAACTCTTATCAAATCATAGGTTTCAGAAAGCATGACAAAGAATCCAGGTCCCCGTATCACCAATCTGAGCACATCACTATATTCATCCCACCAGCCTGTCAGTCTTCCACGGTCCCTCGTCACCGGGATATGATTATATACCGGGTCCTTTGTGATGATAACAGATTCTGGAAAAGCCTTGCTCGCAACACAATCATCACCATAGATATTCTTCAGATGCTGGAGAATATCTTTGCCTAAAGGGAATGTTACTGTCGGAAATATGCCTCGCTCAATATTGAAGAAATACTCAAAGAAAAGATTATGCTTAAGAGGATCTATGTCTGTGATTCTAAGGAGATAGCAGACAATTGAGCTGCTGGATTTATCAAACCTGGTGACATAGAAAATGCCCCTTTTCCGGCACATGGCGGCAATCTCCCAAAGGATAAGGAAATATTTCTCAAAATGATGCTCAAGAATGATATCCACCTCATGCTGAACCCGCTGCTGGATCTCGGGAGTAGGCTCTCCGTAACGGAATTTTACCCCTTTATTGACAAGTGAAACAAAATAATCGGCAGCGCTGTTGATACCTGCAGGGAAGGGAACATCAGGCAAGTTCTCCATCATCCTCTTGCAGCGGTTCTCAAAAGAGAAATAATCACATGGGAAAATATCTGGAACCTGGCTGGCCAGCTTTTCTGACTCTTCAGCAACAGCTTCCTCGGTTGTGAAGATGAAGTGGGAACACTCTTCCTCCCGAAATTTTTTACGCAGTAAATTTCCAGAGCTTAGGAAAACAGAGTAACGGCAAAGGATTTTGTAACCCTCCATATCTTTGCAGAGAAGCACAACACGCTGTCCATCCAGGGTAATCTTCTGGCCGATGACAGGCTTGATTCCCGCCTCTATGCACAGGTTATAAAACTTAAGTGCATATCCCAAATTCTCTTCTGCATAGATAAGGGTTTTCTGCCCCTGCAGCTTTGCATTTTTTACTAATTCTTCAATATTAATCATTCCTTCTCCTTTTAAAGCGAACATCCTTGACAATACCTTCATATCCATTCTTGTTTTTGGTAATAATAACATCAGAATGATGTAAAAACATAATCAGATCAGCATTCTGTTCAATAACATCAGAGCAAGTATATAAATCCTTAATATCGGGTTCTTTATTTTTTAGATTTCCAGTTGTCTTCGCCAGAACAATTACTGGTATATCAAGTTCTACCGCCAATTCCTTTAGAAAGAATATTTCAAGCGGAACAAATTCAAGACAATCAATAAATAAAATTTGAATTCCATACTTCATTCTCAACTTGTGAACATTATTCAAAAAATCAGTAGAATTCATATTGGGAGTATCTATACAAAAAAACGGCATATCCTCTTTAAATATAAAATCAGACCACCCAAACTTTTCCATAAATAAAATGGACGAAAGATTTTTGATAAGCATTTCTTTTCTTATTTCAAGAGAAAAATATCCCACCTTGGTTTTACTAAACTTAAGCATATTTGCCACCATAGCGAGAGCAAAATCTGTTTTCCGAACAACAGGAGCTCCAATATAAATAAGCTCTGAATTGTGAAACCCCCTAGTCTCCAGATCCAAACCCGCAAAACCAGACTCAATTCCTCTATTCTCCGCATCCTTCCATGACACCATCCCCTCGTTCTCCAGCCGTAATGCCAGTGAAACACCAATCCACGATATAAGAGAATCTGTGATATTAAAATAATAGTTTTTTACTGCCATGCAGGCGCTATCTCTCCTTTTAGGCAAGCGTCACATTAGCAAACCATAAGGATATAGTCAACATTCTATAACCTTGCAGAAAAGTTTTTTCTAACTCATTTGCTTATAATGTTTTATAAATATTGTCAAAAATGGCATTTTTTGCATTTTTTACATTCCAAAAACAAAGATGCCGCAATTATGGGGCAAACAAGGTAAAAAGGTCGGTGGAGCGTTGATAAACACGAATTTGAATTCAAATTCTAAAAGAGAATACTTCTAACAATAAGAAAACGTAAAAATTATTTAATATCAAAAGGATTAATTAAACTTTTGTTATCCTTGAAATATTCGTTTTTTTAATTCTACAATAAGATCATAACAAATATTGTTTTCATTTTTTTTATTATCAAGCCGTTCTATTACATCTTCCCAGGCAAGCTGGATAAAATTCTTAGGTGTGTTAAGTGATTTTTCAAAAATATCAAGATTGTGGCTCTTTGCAAATAACCGCATAGGAGCAAGATTAATAAGTTTAGCTGGCTTATTAGATGAAAAATAATGGCTAATTGTCCAATTTCGAATTAATTCATAGTATCTTGATTCTTTTGCCAACCTTTTATCTATGTAAAACTCATTTTCAAGATATTTATCAAAATCTTTTTTTGATGGATCTTTAGTTTCATTTCCAGATTTTACCTTGACTTCAATGAACAATACATCTTTCTCGTTTACTAATATAATATCTGGTTCTGTAAATAATCTTTTATCTTCACCAAGATTCTCACATATTTCTTTTAACTTATTATTATTTTTAATATAACCAAGTTGTGGAACGCCCCACATAAATATTTCTAAAATTTTACTATCTAAATTTAATACTTCTTGAAGCAGGTCAAGTTTATTCTTCTGAATAAAAAAATTAATAAAAATCCAACTTACAGCATCTTCTGATGAAGAAAAGCCTATTTTAATTTTTTTATTACTACGGTTTTTTAAATTAATACTTTCATCTAGTGTTTTATCTAAATTACCAAGAAAAGTTGAGGGTATATTTTTATGAAAATCTTTATATATGAATGTATAACTATTTTCTGAATTTGAAGCACCAATCTCACAATTAAAACACTTTCTTATGCAATCACAATAATTTCTTGCAGAAGGTTTTTTCCCTGTCTGATTAACCTTACTCGTTAAGATTTTGTCTTCTACCATTTCACTATGGCATATTGGACATTTAACTTTTTGTAATAATTTCATATAAAAGTTGCCCCCTGATTGAAGTGTATCATATTTCTCAAACTTTTTTCCCAAAAATTGAAGCAAAATGAACTTTTATGTTGTTAAGAAAGTAGAAATGGAAAACAAGTAGATTGACAATATATGTTTTATCCTATATTTTAAAGGAGGGAATATGCCTTTATTTGAGGTTGAATTCTATGAAACAGCAAATGGGAAACAACCAGCAAGGGATTTCCTGCTGAGCCTTGACAAAAAGATGCGGGCAAAAATGCTCAGTATGATTGCCATCCTTGCAGAAAACGGAACGGAATTGAGGGAGCCATATTCAAAATACATATCAGATGGGATTTTTGAGTTAAGAGCAAAAGTCAGTTCTAATATTGCACGGGTTTTATATTTCTTCTGGTCTGGAAGATTGATAATCCTGACAAACGGATTTATCAAGAAAACTCAGAAGATACCTTCTGAAGAACTTGAACGGGCAAAACTATATAGAGCTGATTACTTAAAAAGGAGAATTTAATGAGTAAAAAATTTAAAGATTTTTTAGAAGAACAATTAAAAGATCCTGAAATACGAAAAGAATATGAAGCTCTCCAGCCAGAACGGGCTATTATCCAGGCTATTATAAATGCACGGCGCAAATCTGGCCTGACTCAGAAAGAATTGTCAAAGCGCACAGGTATTGCTCAGGGCGATATAAGCAAGCTTGAGAATGGGAACTCAAACCCTTCTCTTCTTACATTAAAACGGCTGGCAGAGGGAATGGGTATGCTTCTGAAAATCGAGTTTCTCCCCCGTCCCCAACGAGCAAAAACTTAAGAAGCCCCTACTTGGGAACCAAAACTTGAGCCCACCTAAAGGTGCCCCTTGAGATATTGGGCGCCTCAGCAACAAACAAGCCACACTCGCATGAAAAAGAGTGTGGCTTTTGTTTGTCTGAGGTGTACCCACCCATCGAAAGGGGTATCTTATAGGTGGGCTCAAATTATATTACTCAGTAGGGCGCTTCTTGAAGCTTTTGCTCTCCAGTATTGCCTGTCCTTCCCCAACCTGCTGCTCCATAAGAGCCCGCACCTTGAGCGGAAGTCCGAAGAGAGTAATGAAGCCCTGGGCATCCTTGTGGTTGTAAAGCTCTCCAGTTGTGAAGGAAGCGATGCTCTCGTTGTACAGGCTGTACTTAGACCAAGAGCCCGCACCACGGATAGAGCCCTTGTACAGCTTAAGCTTTACCCAGCCTGTGCAAGTCTTCTGTGTCACGTCGATAAATGCCTTGCATGCATCCATAAGCGGTGTGAACCACTTTCCGTCGTATATAAGCTCGCTCATTCTGAGTGAGATCTGCTGCTTGAAGTGGTAGGTATCCCGGTCCAGGCACAGATGATCCATCATCTCGTGCGCTGCATACAGAATCGATCCACCAGGAGTCTCGTACACGCCGCGGCTCTTCATTCCGACGCACCGGTTCTCGCAGATATCCACAAGGCCCACACCGTTCCTTCCGCCGATCTTGTTGAGCTCCAGCATGATCTCAAGACCGTTCATCTTCTTGCCGTTCACGCTTACTGGAACACCTTTCTCGAACTCAATCTTCACATACTCGCCAGCCTCAGGAGCCTCCTCGGGGCATACTGTGTTCTGGAGCATGTGCTTGTAGTTAGGCTCGTTCTCGGTCTTCTCAAGCTCAAGACCCTCGTGGGAAAGATGCCAGATATTCTCGTCCCGGCTGTAGGACTGATCCTTCTTCATCGGAACCTCAAGACCCCGGTCCTCCAGGAACTTGATCTCTGCATCCCGGCTGTCCATGTTCCACTTGTCATCGCGCCATGCTGCAATAACCTTCAGGTCTGGGGCAAATGCCTTGATTGCCAGTTCGAACCGGATCTGGTCGTTTCCCTTTCCTGTTGCACCGTGACAGATAGCTACAGCTCCCTCCTGCCGTGCATACTCAACCAGAATCTTTCCGATTAAAGGACGTGCGGTGGAGGTACCCAGCAGGTACTGATCCTCGTATTTACAGTTGGCCTTCAGTGCCGGCCATACGTATTCCTCAATATATTCCTGGCGTGCATCAACAACATAGCATGCGGAGGCTCCTGTCTTGAGAGCCCGTGCCTTGATTGCAGCCCAGTCGTCTCCCTGTCCCACATCCACGCAGACAGCGATGACATCGTAATCGTAATTTTCCTTAAGCCATGGGATGATAACTGTTGTATCAAGTCCACCAGAATATGCAAGTACTATTTTATCAGCCATAATAAACTCCCTTATTTATTCAACTTGTTTTTCAAAGATTTTGCAATAATATCAAAGCCTTCATCCATCTCTTTCTCACTGATGATAAGAGGTGGTGCCAGCCGGATCACATTTGTTCCAGACCGTAGAACCAGAACACCGTTGGCCTTGCACTCAGCAATCAGATCCTTGGAAAGATCTCCCTCGTAACCAGCTGGAGTATTCACCTCGAAACCCCGGAGCATGCCGGCACCCCGCAGTTCACCGATACAGTCGAACTTAGCCTTAAGTTCCTCGATCTTCTTCTTAAGATACTCTCCCTTTGCCTGCACCTCGAAGATGAATGGCGGGAAGAAGAGGGTCTCCAGCATAAGGTTTGCAACCGCACAGGCCACAGGGTTTCCGCCGAAGGTGGAACCGTGGTCACCAGGCTGAAGTATCTCGTTTATCTTCATCGGAATGAGTGTTGCGGAAAGAGGCAGACCGCCAGCCAGCGGCTTTGCCAGTGTGATGATATCCGGATTCAGGTCAACCAAGCCGGAGGCAAATGGATAACCAGTCCTTGTAAGACCGGTCTGCACCTCATCGGCAATCAGGATGACATCCTGCTGTGCACACACTTCATTGAGGGCTTTGGCAAATTCCTTGGTCATGCACTTGAGGCCGCCCTCCCCCTGGATCACCTCCACGATGATGGCAGCATAGGTGCCGTCCACAGTTTTCTTGAGAGTCTCCACATCATTGTATGGAAGGAACTCAACACCAGGCATAAGGGGCTGGCAGTCATCCTTGTAATGAGGGTTGTATGTGCAGGAGAGAGCTCCCACTGTGCGCCCGTGGAATGCATTCTCAAAGGCGATGATCTTGTGGTGTCCTTCTCCTTTTTTCCTCTTTGCATAAAGCCGCGCAAACTTGATTGCAGCCTCGTTGGCCTCGGTGCCGCTGTTTCCGAAGTGGACTGCGGCAAAGTTGCCGAAAGATGTCAGTTTATCTGCAACCAGAAGTGTTGCCTCTGATGTGTAGAGATTGGAGGTGTGGATGATTTTCTTCATCTGGTCGTAGGCTGCCTTTGCCAGATCCTCCCGGCCGTAGCCAAGGGTATTCACCGCAATTCCGGAGCCTAAATCCAGATACTTCTTTCCCTCCACATCCCATATATAGCAGCCCTTGCCATGGTCGAAGAGAGTGAACTCGTTGCCGTAGCTCCGTGGGTAAGGGGCATTGTATACGGTGCTTTTAGGTATCATGTATTCTCCTTATTCTGTCAAAGGACCATGCTGGTCCCGATCTTTCTTTCTATAGTCTTCTCAAGATCGCCGAAACTCTTATATTCGCCGATACATATCTCTTTTACACCATTTTTCAAAGCTTTGATAGAGGATGTCACCTTTGGAATCATTCCTCCGGAGATGACCCCACCCTCGATCTCTGCGTTGGACTGTGCCTCTGTAAGCAGGGTGATGACCTTTCCATCCTTAAGGACTCCCGGGATATCGGAGATGAAGAAAAGCTTGGCCGCCTTCATAGCTTCAGATACAGCCAGAGCAGCCTCGTCCGCATTTATGTTCAGGGCTTTTCCACCCTTCTCCATAGAGGCTGAGGAAACAACCGGCAGATAGCCGTTCTCAAGGAGCAGAGTAAGGAGTGAGGCATCAACTTCGGTCACTTTCCCGGTGTGAGAGACATCGCTCACAGCTTTGCCGGTGAATATGCTGCCATCACAGCCGGAAAGGCCCACTGCCTTGCATCCTGTGGTGTTGCCCAAGCGCACTAAAAGCTTGTTCATCTTACCGGCCAGCACCATATCTGCGATCTCCATCTCAGGCGGGGTGGTAAGCCGCACTCCGTCCTTGAACACAGGCTCCAGGTTGAACACCTTGCTTATGCGGGAAAGCTCTGCCCCGCCGCCATGCACCAGTATGAAGGCATACTGGGAGGAAAGCTTCTGCATCTCCCTGAAGAGGGCTTCCATAGCCGCCATATCAGAAGCTGCCTTGCCTCCGGTCTTTACTACAACTATATCCTTCATCACAGCTCTCCGTACAGGGAAAGGCCTGCTGTCTCTTTAAAGCCGAAGCGGATGTTCATATTCTGCACCGCCTGACCGGAGGCACCCTTGACCAGGTTGTCGATGACAGAGAAGAGCAGTATGGTGCTGCCCTGCACCTGCCAGCTTATGTCGCACCTGTTGGAACCCCACACATTCTTGGTCTCGGGCAGGGTGCCTGGAACCAGGTTCACAAAAGGCCTGTCGCCGTAGAAATCCTGATAGATATGGAGCACCTCGTCATTGGTCACCGGCTTTGCCAGCTCGATTACAGTAGTCACCTCCATGCCCCGTTTAAGCGGCACCAGGTGTGGGGTGAAGAACAGGTCAAGACCGCTGTCAAAGGCAGCAATCTGACTAAGTATCTCGGTAAAGTGCCGGTGGGTCTGGCCCGGCAGGTATGCACATGTGTTCTCGGTCCGCTCGCAGAAAAGGCTCTGCACTTTGGCCTTCCGGCCGGAGCCGGAGATGCCGGAGAGGGCGTTGGCCACAATCTTGCCTTTAAGGAGCCCTGCCTTTGCCAGCGGGATTACCGGCAGCAGGGTGCAGGTTGGATAGCATCCCGGGTTTGCAATTATGTCGGCCTTCCTGATCTGGTCTCCATAGACCTCGCAGAGGCCATATACACTCTGAGGCAGCAGTTCAGGGCATGGAGGCTCCTGGCCGTAGGCCTGGGCAAACAGCTTGTGGTCCTTTATACGGAAGTCTGCCGAAAGGTCAATGACTACGCTCTTGCCGAAGAAAGGCTGGCAGATCTTGGCCGACTCCAGGTGAGGCAGCCCTGCGAAAACTACATCCGGTTTCATGGCTATAGCCTCTTCCAGAGTAACCAGATTCCCTTTGCACAATCCCAGTTTCTTCTCTATCGCTTTTCCGATTCCCGGATCCACCGATGCAGCCGGCTGGCCGAACCTGGATGAGGATACCGGAATAATCTCGTCCACATCTGGATGATCTGCCAGAAGCCTGAGCAGAATCATTCCTGTATATCCTGTTGTTCCTAAAATTACCGCTTTCATATAAACTCCTGTCAGATATATAAGGATGGAAATTTTTTACGGAGAACTTCTTTAAGCTTCTCCTTGGTGATTCCATCTTTGATTACAAATATTACTGTATCATCGCCTGCTACAGTACCCAGAATCTCATCAAGCCCCAGGCTGTCGAAGGCCACTGCAACTGTGTTTGCATAGCCCGGCAGTGTCCGGATGACTCCCAGATTGCCCGAGAATTTCATGCTTACAAACCCACGGCTTATATCGCCGATGAAGTTGTCGGTAGATCCCCGTCTGTTCTCTCCCTCACTCACTGTATAGAAGTAACCGCCCTGAGGATGATGGCTTTTGCTCACCTTCAGAGTCTTAAGATCTCTGGAGAGAGTGGCCTGGGTCACATCAATATTCCGCTCTGCCAGAAGAGCCTGAAGCTGCTCCTGGTTCTCGATGCTGTTGCTTATGATGAGGTTCCTGATTAAATTTAACCTTGTCTTTTTATCCATTGCGGTATATTTATACCAATTTTTGCATATTTATGCAATACGAAATAGAATATATAGAATAAAAAAGGTGGAAACCGAAGCCTCCACCTTAAACTTATCGAAATCTACTATCAGAAGAATCTGTAAGTTACGCTGATTGCCCCCTCGAAAATCTTCTTGTTCAGTTTGACATCTTGATTAGCAAACTCAAATGTCTCTCCAAAGTATTGTACATAGAAGCCGCCCACATCAATAGTCAGATCATCAAAGAAGGTAAGCTCAAATCCGCCGCAGTAGGTGAAGCTGTCCAGATATGGGTTTGTTACATCATTTCCACCTTCTTTATTTCTGCTTCCGATGTCAGTATAGAAACCACCTAAGCTGACTGCCAGCATTTTGTTGAACCGGTATTCTGCCGCAAAATTGATTTCCCATGCATCATCAAGCTCATAGTCAGCAAGATCATTGAAGTAGTAGTTGAAGCCCACTGCAGCATAAAGCTGAGGGATAATCTGCCAACCTATACCACCGCCCAGATATGCAGGCAGTACATATGAGAAATGATCACCTTTGCTTACTTTAAAATCATCAGGGAGAACGGCGAGAGTAGTGTCATCAAGATCGCTTAATTTACTTCCCAATACTTTTGCCTTTTTATATTCATAGTCGATAATAGACTCGGTATGATAAGTAAGTGCGATATCAAATGTCTCAACCGGCTTATAGTGGATACTGAAAATACCACCTGTTCCAAAGCCGCTAGACTCGGTTTCGAACATAGACCTTTGGTTTCCCCAATATGGCTGCGGATCATCTGACTTAATTTTAATATTTTTTGATCCATAAAGAATACGTACAGCAGCCGCTATCGAGAGGTGGTCATCCCAGAACTGATGGGAAATTCCTATGATATTATCATACAGCACCGAGTAAACATTTAAGGAATGATCCACGTTTGCCAATGCAGGATTATGCATTTTCTGAGCCATTAACCCCAGAGCCGCTTTTGTCATTGCATTTCCTTCGTCATACTCAAGTTCACCGCCACCGGCAGCAACAGTAAAACCGGCAAATATAGCAGTCTGATTTTTCTTCCATACTAATGTGAGATCTGGATAAAGATAGGTAGGAATATCTGAACTATATGTCTCACCGTTGAACTTGTCTGAATACTTTTTATAAAGGAACTGGTTTCCAGCCCCAACATACAGACCATCTTTTAGGAATGCAGTTCCGGCAGGGTTGTAGAACATAGCATCAGGCTTCTTGCATTCAGTTGCCTTTGAAGGGAAACGGGCATAGCCAGCGCCGCTGTTGATCTTATTTTCTGTTCCACCGGCGAAGAGCAGGCCGGTACATACAATTGTCAGTATAAGAACCAGTAGTGTTTTTCTCATCAATTCTCTCCTTATTACTTTTTTATTTTACCATGGGAATTTTGAGAATAAAATAAATTGTTATTATTGGTATTTTTGGTCAAAATTTAAGCAGATACCCTTCATCAGAGTCCACAGACTCTTCCTCTACATCGTTTTTCTCAGGCACAGCCGGAGCCTGGGCCGCAGGTGCCGCAGCTGCTGACGGCTCAGCCTTTGCAGCAAACCGCAGAGTCCTTATAGGCTTGGAGCTCAGCCGCACACCCGAAGCTTTATAGCCTTTGACATGGTAGTTGTCCAGGTCAAACTCTTCCTCCAGAACACGAAGTCTCGGAGCCTTTCTATATATCAATGTAATAGTACCATGCTGCTTTTCGGTCAGCAACAGGAATTTGCATCCGTCAGGCAGGTATGGGTAGCTCTTGTCCACAATGAATTTCTCCACCTGGAACCGCTTTATGCACACATGCTTCTTGTCTGCAGTCTGGTAGATAAGGGAGAAAATAGTGTTCTTGAGGATATCCTTGTCTGCAATGTTGCACCAAAGCATTCCCTGGCCGACAAACATCTTCTCGGGCGCGTTGATAACCTGGAAAGTGCCCTCTTTGTTCACAATCAGCAGCCGGTCGTATTCGCTTACAGCGAAAAGCTTCTCTCCTTCCTTGACACCATAGCCCAGATATCCGCTCTCTGCATTGTAATTGAGCATCAGGTTCCGCACAGCAACAGCCTTCACATCCACAGTCTGGAAGCTGTTCACATCAGTCCTCCGCTTTATTCCCACTCCAGCCTTCTTTCTGGATTCGGTGAGCATCTTCTTAAGATCCTCTATATAGCGGAGTGAATATTCCACCAGATGGGAAAGCTTGTATTCGCAATCCTTGATATTGTTCTGGATCTCCTCAATCTGCTCGTGGTTCTTGTTGATGTCGAAGAGAGAGATGCGCCTGATTGGAATCTTGAGGAGCCGTTCAACATCTTCTTTTGTCACTTTGCGGGCAAGCTGGTCTGCAAACGGCCTGAAACCATAGAGCACGGCCCGCTCAACTTCCTCGGCAGTCTTCTTGGTCTCGATCTTCTTGTAGATCCGCTCCTCGATGAAGATACGGTCCAGAGTCCTTGCATACAGGTCTTCCAAAAGGTGTTCCTTACGCAGTTCCTGCTCTGCCCGGAGCACATCCATAAGGTGCCGTGAATGGTATGCGATTATCTCGCTGACACCCATGATTGCAGGAAGCTCATCCTTGATCACCAGGGAGTTCACGCTGATCTTATATTCACAGTTGGTGTATGCGTACAGGGCATTGATGAAGTTCTTGTTTGCGTTTACACCTCTTGGCAGGTCAATCTCGATATTGGCCTTGTCGGTGGTGTAGTCGGTGATTGAGGCAATCTTGAGCTTGCCGGCTTTTGCCGCCTTGGTTATGGAGTCTATCATCATCTCGCTGGTGACAGTGTATGGCAGCTCCTCTATGATCACCTTCTTCGGATCGGCAGTGTTCAGCTTTGCCCTGATGACCACCTTCCCCTTGCCGTCGTTGTAGTTCGAGACATCCATGATGCCGCCTGTGGGCAGGTCAGGGTACAGGGTGAAGTCCTCTCCTTTTATGAAGGCGCTCATGGCATCCATGACTTCTATGGGGTTATGCGGCAGGATCATGGTGCTCATGCCCACCGCAATACCCTCGGCACCCTGTATAAGAACCACAGGAATCTTGGCCGGGAACACCAGAGGTTCCTTTGCCCTGCCGTCATAGCTGTCTATGTATGTGGTCAGCTCCGGATTATAGAGCACCTCCTTCGCAAACGGAAGAAGCCGGCACTCGATGTATCTTCCTGCAGCTGCAGGCTCACCTGTAAGGATGTTTCCGTAGTTTCCCTGCTTCTCTATGAAAAGGTCGCAGTTGGCCAGCTTGACCAGGGCTCCGTAGATGGAGGAATCGCCGTGCGGGTGGTACTTCATGGTCTCGCCCACAACATTGGCCACCTTGTGGAACTTGCCGTCGTCCATTGAGATAAGAGAATGGAGTATGCGCCGCTGAACAGGCTTGAGACCGTCCACCAGGTCTGGGATTGCCCGGTCCCGGATTACATAGGATGCATACTGGAGGAAATAGTCGTTGTATAAATCTTTGTAGGATGACTGAGCCATTTCACACCTCCTCTGGCAGCAGATACTGCATTATGAAATCCCGCCGTTCCGGGGTGTTGTCTCCCATGTAGAACTCCATGGTCTTGGTAAGCTCCCCTATGTTGTCAACAGAAACCTGGATAAGTTTTATGTCCTTGCCTATGAATGCGCCGAACTCCTTCGGGTCTATCTCTCCAAGACCCTTGAACCGTGTGACCTCGCAGCCCCGGATCTCCTTCATGGCCTTGTCCCGTTCCTTCTCGTTGTAGCAGTAGCGCACTTCCTGGCGGTTCCTCACACGGAACAGCGGTGTCTCCAGAATGTAAAGGCGGCCGCTGGTGACCAGCTCCTCGAAGAAGGTGAGGAAGTAGGTCATAAGAAGTATACGGATATGATAGCCGTCGTCATCGGCATCGGTTGCTATAACCACTTTGCCGTAGCGCAAGCCCTCCATGCCATCCTCGATGCCCAGGGCCTTCATTATGTTGTAAAGCTCCTCGGTCTTGTAGATGACAGTACGCTTTTCTCCTTCCACATTCTTAACTTTTCCACGTAGGGAGAAGACAGCCTGAGTCTTCACATCCCTGGTCTTTGTTATGGTACCGCTGGCAGAATCACCCTCGGTAAGGAAAATCATGGATGCTTCGCACTCCTCGGCATGGCGCGGATCCTGATGCAGATGCCAGCGGCAGTCCCGGAGCTTCTCTATGTTGAGCCGTGTCCTGCTTGAGGCTTCCTTTGCATTCTTCTTGACCTCGGAAAGCTCCTTCCGCAGCTTCTCGTTCCGCACAATTATGTCCTGGAGCTTCTTGGCATCATCCATATTCTTATGGAGATAATCCTCAACTCCCTCTTTCACAGCGTTCATGATCCAGCTGCGGATCTCTGTGTTGCCCAGCTTGTTCTTGGTCTGGCTCTCGAATACAGGATCCTTAAGCTTTATGGAGATGCAGCCTGCTATGCTTTCCCGCACATCTGTACCTGAGTAGTTGGCTTTGTAATATTCGTTGATACCCTTGAGAAGCCCCTCTTTGAAGGCGCTAAGGTGAGTTCCTCCGTCAGAGGTGTACTGACCGTTCACGAAGGAGAAATAAGTCTCGCCGTAATTATGGGTATGGGTGAAGGCAACCTCTAGTTTTTCGCCCTGGAAATAGACTATGTTGTAGTGGACATTGTCTCCCACCTCGCTTTTCAGCAGGTCGTACAGTCCTTTCTCGGAATAGAAGGTCTCCTTGTCAAAGGTAAGGGTGAGCCCCTTGTTCAGGTATGCGTAATTCCACAGCCTTTTCTTCACGAAGTCGAAGTTGAAGGCATATTCCCCGAAAAGCTCCTCGTCCGGCACAAACTCGATGAATACACCGTTCCGCTCCTTGGGGCTTGAGCCCTGACGCTCGTTTATCAGCTTTCCTTTCTCGAAGATTGCCTCGTGGAAGTGGCCGTCCCGGATAGATACAACCCGGAAGTAGGAGGAAAGGGCGTTCACAGCCTTGGTTCCCACACCGTTCAGTCCCACAGAGAACTGGAAAACATCATCATTGTACTTGGCGCCTGTATTGATTACTGATACACAGTCCACAACCTTGCCCAGAGGAATTCCACGGCCATAGTCCCGGACCTTGACCTTATTCTCTTTTATCTCGATGACAATGCGCTTGCCGGCTCCCATTATGAACTCGTCCACGCTGTTGTCTATAACTTCCTTAAGGAGGACATAGATACCGTCGTCCGGGTTGGAGCCGTTGCCAAGCCGCCCTATGTACATACCGCTTCTCTTGCGGATATGCTCCAGGGAGCTTAAGGTCTGTATCTTGCTCTCGTCGTATATTGCAGTTTTCTTCTCAGCCATAAGTTGTCAAAGATCTCCAAACCGTTCCAGCATCCATCGTCCCTTCTCGTAGGAGAAGACGTTAAGGCTTGTGTTTCCGACCTTGAAGCAGCGGCGGGCGTTGACAGAAATTCCCAGCACCAGGCGCATGAAGAAGTCCACCCAGCCCCGGTGTGTCACCACCAGGATATTCTCCCCGGGATGCTTCTCTGTCACAAATGTCATGAAATCCTGGATCATCTGGATGTAATCCTGCTTGCTCTGTCCGTTTGGAATGCGGTATTCCATATCGTCGCTCACCGCTTTCCTGAAGTCGTCTGGATAGTGTTCCTTCACATATGCCCAGTCGTGGGTGGCAAAGATTCCCATATCCCGCTCCCGTAGCCGTTTATCCGGTACAATCTCCAGATTGAGTTTTTCGTTGATATATTTTGCTGTGTCCCAGGCCCGTCCCAGGTCGCTGGTATAGATGCTTGAGAACTTCATGCCTGAAAGCTTTTCCCCAAGCTCCTTGGCAAGTGCTATTCCCTTAGGTGTAAGAGGGCTGTCCAGTATGCCCTGCATCTTGTCTTCCAGGTTCCATTCTGTCTCGCCATGGCGCACAATTGAAACCCTAGTAATGTTGTCCATCAATCCCCTCCCAGGTTTGATCTAATCTATAAATTGCGTACTTTCTTTATCGCTTCATACGCCTTCTGAATCTGGTCGAATTTCTCGGTGGCAAACTTCATGAACTCCTCAGGAAGCCCCTTGGATGCAATAACATCAGGGTGAAATTCCTTGATAAGCTTCTTATACCTTGCCTTGATTGTCTCATCGCTGTCAGATGATGAGCACCCTAAAACTGAATATGCGGCAGCCAATGAGCCGCTGTCAGATCTTGATGATGAACCCGAGCTGTAACCGGAGCTGTAGCTGCCTTCCTGATTCTGCCTGAATCCATACTTTGTCTTAAGGTAATCCACATTTCCTGCCGGATACCGCATGCACATGGCAGCCTGGGCAATGAACTGGTTCTCCTTGTCGGAAAGAACGCCGTCAGCCATAGCAATCCGCACAAGTATATCCATCATCATCTCTATCATCTGAGGATCGCCATAGAAGCTCTGATAGAACTGCTCTGCAAACTTTTCAAAAGATTCGGTGGAAACTGCAGCTGTATCAAAAATGCGGAGGGCAAAATCCTGATCCTGTCTTGAAAGTCTTAAGTCGTTGCTCATGAACTGGATCACGGTATTGCGTTCGTCGGCAGAGATCTGACCGTCTGCATTAGCCATCTTGCCCAGCATGGAGAAAGTGGCGACGAAGAAAGTCATCTGCGCCTGCCCAAGGCCGAAGGATTGCCCCTGCGGACCAGCGGCCTGCCTGTATTGGTATTCCCGGTCTTCCTGCTTGTTCTTGTCATGGTCGAAGGTGTGCCCGATAGCTACCCCCAGGATTGCTCCGAAAGGACCTCCCAGCATAGATCCCAAGATTCCGCCGATTACTTTACCCTTTACGCTCATACTTCTCCATTGTACCCTATATATACAGTATATTTTAAAAATAGACTTATTTCAAGGACAAATATCTAATTGACATTATCTCTTATGTATAAAATAATTAGAGTAGTGAAATTTCTCAAACCGTCTTGGACATTTTTAGTAATTGTCTCAACAGTTGCAGTTTTGTGCGCAGGGTGCAAACTTGATTATAAGGATGCAGACTTGGCCGAAGAGATGAACGCGCAGGTGCCCAACAGCGTCCTGGAGGATTTCTCACAGGTTGTGGTGCGGGACGGAAAAGTCTCCTATATCTTTTCTGCAGATCATGCTGAACTCTATGACAGCACAAAGCTCACCTATTTTGACAACATCGGATTCACCGAATACAAGGCAGACGGCTCCACCGGCACAGAGGGGGCTGCACAGCGGGCCGTCCACGACTCCAAGACAGACAACATAATATTCGACGGAAAAATAATACTTAATTCCACAGTCCAGGACTTTGTGGTAAAGTCCGACTATCTGGAATGGAACAACGATGCCAAGATCCTCAAGAGCCTTGATGATACAGAAGTCTCCATTGAACAGGGAGACGGCTCCGTAGTGAAGGGACGTGGTTTTATAGCTGATGCAAAGGGCAAATCCTTCACACTCCTGGAAGAGGCATCGGGAAGGTACATTGAAGATGAAGAGACTGAGTAATTTTATTATCCTTCTTATTCTCTGCAGCACTCTCTATGCCGCAGATGACTTCTCCTTCTTCGGCGATTCCCTCTCATCAAGCCGCGGCAAAGGGAAGGAACACACCTCCTTGAAAGGAAATGCTGGAATCATTTCATCCTCCACCAGAATAAAGGCTGACAATATCGAAATTTACGGCAGCGACAACGATTTTGCGGAGTGCACCGGAACAGTCGAGGTAATAGACAACGAGAAAGGAATATCCCTCAAGGCCGAGAAGCTTTTCTTCAACCGGAAGGATGACATAATCCGGGTAGAGGGAGCTGCTGTCATGGAAGATATCAAGAATGAGGTCATTGTCAAAGGCAACTTCCTGGAATATATGGGAAATGACGAGACCTGTCTTATCCAGATAGGTGTGCGGATTCTTAAGGACGATATGGTGTGCCGCTCCGAGTTTGCCCGCTACAACCGTAACGATGATATACTTGAGCTCACCGGTATGCCTGTGGTGTTCTGGAAGAATGATGAATACCGGGCACTGCGCATCCTGGTGGACCTGGACAAGGACGAGATAACCCTGGAAGGAAAAGTGACCGGTTCCATCTTCTCAGAAAAAGCTGACGAGGAGGAAGAAGCCGGAGCAGCAGAAGAGACTGCAGCAGAAGAGACTCCGGAAGAGGAAAAGAAGGAATGAGCGAAGAACAGAAGGAAGAGAAGCTGGCAGTATTCGGCCTCAAGAAAATGTTCGGCAGAAAAACTGCTGTGGCAGGTATCGATTTCTCCATGAGCAAAGGAGAAATTGTAGGATTCCTGGGCCAGAACGGAGCAGGAAAGACCACTGCCTTCTATATGATAGCCGGTTTCATCAAGCCCACCGAAGGAAAAATCATGCTGGGAGACAGAGAACTCTCAAAGCTCCCTATGTACAAGCGGGCTCAGCTGGGCATCTCCTACCTGCCTCAGGAGGCCTCTATTTTCCGCAAGCTCACCGTAGAAGAGAATATTGCAGCCATAATAGAGACCCGCAGCGACCTGAACCGCAAGGAGAAAAAAGCTCTTTTAGAGGAGCTGATAGAGGAATTCGGCATAGGACATATCCGGAAGCAGAAAGCCTTTACCCTCTCAGGTGGCGAGCGGCGCCGTACCGAGATTGCCCGGGCCCTTTCCATGAAGCCTAAGTTCCTGCTTCTGGACGAGCCTTTCTCTGGCATCGACCCCATCGCAGTGGCAGAAATCAAAGGAATAATCAAAAGCTTTGCCTCCAAGGATATAGGGGTGCTGATCACCGACCACAATGTGCGGGATACCCTGGATATAACCGACAGAGCCTATATAATCAGCCATGGACAGATCATGGTTGCAGGAAGCAGGGATGAAATCCTTGCCAACGAACTGGCCCGGAAGACATATCTTGGAGAAGGTTTCTCGATGTAAGGGAAATTACCGGTGATCGGACTC
>Ga0256405_10006031_pt1 | contig 19930 bp, 19 predicted proteins | sample RumenRJG_02DNA_FD_189096 | JGI IMG/M metagenome (GOLD analysis project Ga0256405, IMG submission 189096) | Bovine rumen microbial communities from Lethbridge, Alberta, Canada - RJG_02 | ecosystem: Host-associated > Mammals > Digestive system > Stomach > Rumen | place: Canada: Alberta... | reverse complement strand
CGGCATCAGGGAGGATGCGGAGCGCGTCACTCCGCTCCGCACGAATAGCCCGCGGCCGAGAACTCCCGCGGGAGCTAAGTACTGGGAATCGATACAGCGCTGCAAACATGCAATGCAGGCACGTCGCTGCAAGTATACGATTTACGACAGGCGGGCGTGGTTTATCGCACACAATCAGAAGGAGGTGATTGGTTGAACGAGACCGTTTTCAAAAGCTACGACGATCTTCCGCTGATGCTGTCCGTGCCGGATCTGGTGGCATTGCTCGGCATCAGCAGGGCTGGAGCATACGAGCTTGTCAAGCGAAAAGACTTTCCGGCGCTGCACATCGGAAAGCGTGTGCTGGTTCCGAAGGACAAGCTCATCGCGTGGATCGGCGAGAACACAGGAGGCGGGCAGAAATAAGCCTGCCCGCCTCAGATATGCCGTTCGATGTCTCTCGATGCGTACACAAAGCGACGTACTTCCATTACGTCGTCAATCACAACGTAAAAAACGAAAAAGTTCTTCACAGGAATGTAGTAGTACGGATAATGCCGTTGGCGCGAGGATGGATACGGCGCAAAGGTCTCCGCCTCGGGCAAACGCTCATAAATTGCCGCTTCTGCGGCATCGACCAGATCGTTCGCGGCAGTCGGGTTTTGCAGCTTGAATGTAATATAGTCCACCGTCTCGTTAAGGTCGCTCTCAAACAGTGGAAGGATCCTCAGCCGATACTCCTTCTTAGCCATGGATGCGCCCCCGCACGCGCTTGAACACTTCGTCAGCGGAATATCGGACATCGGACATCGCGGCGGCCTTATCCGCCTCATCGAGTTTGAGTTCTATGCTGTCCGTCAACGCAGAATACTGCTCGATGCTCATAACGACCATGGAACCGTACCCGTTCTTGGTCAGATAGACCGGCTCACCTTTCTCGCGGACAAACTCTTCAATCTCTGCAAACTTGTTTCGCAGGTCAGACACCGGACGAATGTTGATCATAAGGATGCACCCCTTTCATGCACCTATATATTATCATAATTTTATCATAATGCAACAGAAATATGTACAAATAATAGAAGGTAAACTTCTCCCTTTGGTCAACGATATTCCGCTCGACTTCTGCGGGCTTTATAGGTATGTTTGCTTTACCAAAACCGAGAAGGAGGGCAATCCCATGAAAAACGGCAGAAGAAAAGAGGTCGCGCTCGTCGCGAGCGGCATCATCCTCGGCGCGAGCATCGCGGCCCCGGTCGCGGGAGCGGCGCTCACGGCGCAGCAGTCCAGCCAGAAGATCGTCGTGGACGGCAAGCCGGTGCAGATCGAAGCGTACAGCATCAACGGCAGCAACTACGCCAAGCTCCGCGATATCGGCAGGGCGGTCGGCTTCAACGTCAGCTATGACGCGGCGTCCAACACGGTGCAAATCAGCACGAAAACTGAATACAAAGAGGATAACGTGTCGAATAGATTACGAACCGTAGTGCTTCCAACGGACGGAAGCCAGTATATCCCGCAGGTCGGCGACCTCATTCCGTGCGACGACGGCACGACCTACGAGGTCAAAAACGTCGTGCGCTGGGATACGAACGTCTTTCAGGACGGACCGCTCCCGCCTCTCCCCGCGCCGACCTGCAAGTGGGATGCCTTTCCAGCGCTGGAGCTGCCGGAGCCAATCGTGAAGCACTACAACGACAAGCACGGCGACGACCTGTTCGTGCGAAACGTGTACGAAGTACGCCGCATGGTCTACACCATCTATAACGCCATCGGCGAGGAATCGGATGCTTGGCGCGACGGCAGGCCGCTGTGCAAGATCTACACGGAAATCCCGCCGGAGTACGAGCCGTACACCGAACACTTCTGGCCGTGGCGGGCGGCGGAGATCACGGACACGGTCCACGCCTGCCCGAACGTCCGATACTACGTCGACGCCTACGATTACTACCACAACGGCGTCTATATGTACACCCGCTACTGCCTGATGTCGATATGAACCGGGCAGAGCACAGAGGCGGCGCAGCTCAAACGCTGCGCCGCCATAGACAAAGAAGGAGGAAATCCATCCCATGGCAAAACGAAGAGGTAACGGCGAGGGCAGCATCCGCAAACGCAAGGACGGACGCTGGGAAGGCCGTTACACCGCGGGACACGATCCCGAAACCGGAAAAATAATCTATAAGAACGTCCTCGGCAAAACGCAGGCAGAGGTGCGCGACAAGCTCCGTCAGGCCATCGCCGACGCCGAACGGCTCGACTTCTCCAAAGTTGGGCAGTACACGGTCGGACAATGGATGGATATCTGGTATGAGAACTACGCCACCGTCAAGGTGCGCGCATCCTCGCATCAGACCTACCGGGGCTACATCAAGCACCACATCAAGCCTTACATCGGCGACATTCCCCTGAACAAGCTGACCACCCTCGACCTGCAAAGGCTCTATAAAAGGCTCCTGACAAGCGGCAGGGTGGATCGTCTCGAATCCAGAAAGCAGCCGAAGGGGCTGACCGCCAAGACGGTGCGGAACATCAATCAGATCATCTCCTCCGCCTTGGACCAGGCGATCGCGCAGAAGCTGATCCTGACGAACCCGACCAAGGGCTGCGCGCTCCCGAAGATCGAGCACAGGGAAATGAAAACGCTCTCCGCGGACCAGCTCTCCACCTTCCTGCGCGAAGCGAAGGAGTCCGGCGTTTATGAGCTGTACTACTTCGAGCTGGCGACCGGGCTTCGTCGCGGCGAACTGGTGGGGCTGAAATGGGAGGATGTGGACTGGCATCGCCACACGATCCGCATCCGCCGTCAGGTGGCGCGCGTCAACGGCGTGATCTCAGAGGTGCAGCTCAAGACGAAGAACGCCTATCGCACGATCTCGCTCGGCGAGGGCGCCATGCGCGTGCTGGAGGCGCAGGAGAAGAAATCCGACAGCGAGTACATCTTCCCCTCGCCGAGCGGCGGCCCCATGGCGCCGGACAGCATGCTGAAAATGCTCCACCGCGTCCTCAAGCGCGCTGGGCTGCCGATGCTCCGAATGCACGACCTGCGGCATACGTTCGCCACGCTCGCGCTCCAGAACGGCGTGGACATCAAAACGGTCAGCAGCATGCTCGGGCATTTCAGCGCAGGCTTCACGCTCGACACCTACACCCACGTCACGACGCCCGCGCAGATCGAGGCGGCAAAGACGATTGGCAACGTGCTGGCGGTGGAGATGTGAGGGAAGGTGAGAAAACTGCTTCAAACCGTCATGTTGCAAAGAAAACCATCTTCGTAAAAATTTTGCGGAAATCCGCAAAAATTTTAGATAGACACTTCGGGGTGGTCATGGTCTGCGCCAAAAATGAACTGCTATAAACAAAGAAAGTGGGGATGTGACACTGGATTTGTTGCGCAATCTGTGTTATTCTGCTAAAAAACAACGGGCGGTGATTCGGAGTGTTTAGCGCCTATAATAGCGCCTTTGACGATATCGTTAATGCGCGTATTGCCAGCAAAAAGGAGTCATATTATTGTTGGGCTTGCAAGAAGCCGTTGATCTTAAAGCAAGGACACATTATTCAGCCGCATTTTGCCCATCAAGCGAAAGAGACTTGCGGTGACGGTTGGTCACACCCATCGAAAACTAGGTGGCATCGGCAGATGCAAGACCTATTCGACACCACAGAAGTGCTCATGGAAGATAAAGAAACCGGTGAGCGCCATATAGCTGACGCAGTTAGCGGGGATGTGGTATTTGAGTTTCAGCATTCATCAATCTCAGCCGAAGAAGTATTGCAGCGATCACTGTTCTATAATCATCAAAAGTACCATGTGGTGTGGGTTGTCGATGCCTCTACATACTTCAAAAAAGGCAAGATATACATAAGGGACTTTGACGAAAACGTCTATTGTTGGAGCCGCCCGTTAAGATTATTTGATATGCTTCCGTTCCTTGATTATCCAAATGAAATCAGAGTAGTCCTGTATTGGGAGGATTATGAAGGAAACGGCTTTCTTAATCATGTTGCATGGGCTCATCAAGATGTATGGTACGAAGAGAGCTGGGATGATGATGAAGAAGGCCGTTATATGTCCAGGCCCGATATGAGGGTATTTGCAGTTTCCAAAAGGCAATCACTAACCGGTGTTACGAGATTAAATCCCTCTGACTTTTTCTGCAAATACAACATCAATACAACCAGATGCCAAGAAATTGCTAATAGTTTCTTTGAGGAGAGAGAATTGATTGCTCAGCAATTTCGGTATTACTAAAGCTCGGCGAATTTTCTCATATGCTCAACCGTCCACAATTGTTTTTCAATAAACAGTTCCCAATTTTGTACTACGCCTCTCACTTCCAATTTGGGTCAACTTATGGGTCAGCCATTTGCCCGCCATCGCCCAACGCCCTTCAAAAGTTATAAAAGTAGCGGTTTTCCAAGGAAAACCGCTACTTTCTGGTTGCGGAGGTAGGACTTGAACCTACGACCTCCGGGTTATGAGCCCGACGAGCTACCAGCTGCTCTACTCCGCGATATTCAGTTTTGCGCGGTTCCCGGTGCTGCCCCGAGAATGGAGGTAACTACTTGGGTTATGAGCCCGACGAGCTACCAGCTGCTCTATCCCGCGATATGGAATTGTGGAAATACTGGTGCCGGTGACCGGACTCGAACCGGTACAGTATCGCTACCGGGGGATTTTAAGTCCCCTGTGTCTACCTATTCCACCACACCGGCGGATATCGGCAACGATTAATATACCATATTTCGGTCACCGTGTCAACACCTGAAACGAAAAAATATAGCGAATGTTCCGTCGAACGGCGGCGAGGGGAGAAGTTTCGATGGACAAGCCCCGGTGCGTTTGCTATACTGAGAGCAGAATTTCCGCTCTTGTCGGCTTGTTCCGGCGAGGGGAGAGGAGCCGAGACTATGCCGCACATCATCGAAGTGACCGACCTGGCCGCGCCGGAGCTGGACGTCTACGCCCGCTTGACCGAGGCGCAGCTGCGAAACCGTCTGGAGCCGGACAAGGGCGTTTTCATCGCCGAGAGTCCCAAGGTCATCGCCACCGCGCTCGACGCGGGCTATGAGCCGCTCTCGCTTTTGATGGAGCGGCGGCACATCGAGGGCGACGCGCAGCCCATCCTTGCGCGCTGCGGCGGCATTCCCGTCTACACCGCCGAGCGCGAAACGCTCGCGCGGCTGACGGGCTTTGAGCTCACGCGCGGGGTGCTGTGCGCCATGCGCCGGCCAAGGCTCCCGAGCGTGGAGGAGGTCTGCGCGAGGGCGCGGCGCGTGGCGGTGCTCGAGGGCATCGTGGACCACACGAATGTGGGGGCGATCTTCCGCTCGGCAGCCGCGCTCGGTATCGACGCGGTGCTGGTGACGCCGACCTGCTGTGACCCCTTTTACCGCCGCGCGGTGCGCGTGAGCATGGGCACGGTCTTTCAGGTGCCGTGGGCACGCATCGGCGAGGACGCCGCCGACTGGCCGCAAAAGGGCGTTGAGCGTCTGCACGCGCTCGGCTTTCGGACTGCGGCGATGGCGCTGACGGACAACTCCGTAAGCATTGACGACGCGCAGCTCGCTGCCGAGCCGCGGCTGGCGATCGTGCTCGGCACGGAGGGCGACGGCCTTTCGCCGCGCACCATTGCCGCGTGCGACTACACGGTGAAGATCCCCATGGCGCACGGCGTGGATTCGCTCAACGTGGCGGCGGCAAGCGCCGTGGCGTTCTGGCAGCTTCGGACAAAATGAGGACCGAATACCAAAGCCTATAAGAAAACGCTCCGACCGAAAATCGGTCGGAGCGTTTTTATCGGCGGAAGCAGTGCGCAGAGCCTTACGCTCAGGCGGCCTTCCTGCTCTGCACGGAGCGGATGACCAGCAGCGTGCCGATGACCATGACCACGCCGATGGCGAGGCTGATGACGACGTTGCGGATAAACGCTGCAAGGATGTAGTTCACAAAGCAGATGGCAGCCACGGTGACGGCGTAGGGGATCTGCGTGGAGACATGGTCAATGTGGTTGCAGTTTGCGCCGGCGGACGCCATGATGGTGGTGTCGGAGATGGGGGAGCAGTGGTCGCCGCAGACCGCACCGGCGAGACAGGCGGAAATGCCCATGATCTGCAGGTCGGGAGCCGCGTTGAAGATAGGAAGCACGATGGGGATGAGGATGCCGAAGGTGCCCCAGCTCGTGCCGGTGGCGAAGGCCAGCAGGCAGGCGACCACGAAGATGATAGCGGGCAGCAGCATGAAGAGGCCTTCGGACGCCTGCTTCATCAGACCCTCCACATAATCGGCGGCGCCGAGGAGACCCGTCATGCTCTTGAGGGAAACGGCGAAGGTGAGGATCAGAATGGCGGGGACCATGGCGTTGAAGCCCTTGGTCATGCAGCCCATGGCGCCCTTGAAGGTGATGACACGGCGCGCGCAGAGGTAGATGATGGACAGAACCAGCGCGATCAACGCGCCCCAAGGCAGACCCACAAAGGCATCGGTATCACCGAAGGCTGCGATGAAGTCGCCCGCGTTGGTCTCGGGATCCCAGAAGCCGCCGACGTAGATCAGACCGATGACGCAGAAGATGATGAGCAGGAAGATGGGAATGAGCATATCCCACATATTCGCGCGGGAGGAGCCCTCCTCGTGCTCGTCGCTCAGCGCGCCGAGGTCGCCGGTCTGGGCAGCCTTGAGCTCTGCTGCGGCCATGGGACCGTAGTCCACACCGAGAACGACCATGGTGATGACGAACACGATGGTGAGCAGAGAGTAGAAGTTATAGGGAATGGCCTCAATGAAGAGCTGGATGCCGGACACGCCGGTGTCGAGCTTCGCGGCGACGCCGGAGACGGCGGCCGCCCACGAGGAGATCGGCGCGATCATGCAGATCGGCGCGGCGGTGGCGTCAATGAGGTAGGCGAGCTTCACGCGGGAGATCTTCTGGCTGTCGGTCACGGGGGTCATGACGGAGCCGACAGTGAGGCAGTTGAAGTAGTCGTCGATGAAGATCAGCACACCGAGGGCGAAGGTGGCGAGCAGCGCGCCGGCCTTGGAGTGAATGTGGCTCGCGGCCCAGCGGCCAAAGGCGGCGGAGCCGCCGGTGGCGTTGACGAGCGCGACCATCACGCCGAGGATCACGAGGAAGAGGAAGATGCCGGCGTTATCGGCGATGGCGGCGGTCAGACCGTCGTTGATGATGGTGTCGAGCGCGCCGATGGGGCTGAAGTCCGTGGCGAGCAGGGCGCCGACGACGATGCCGATGAAGAGGGAGGAGTAAGTCTCCTTCGTCAGCAGGGCAAGGCCGATGGCGACGATCGGGGGAACGAGGGACCAGAAGGTGTTGACAAACATGAGGGATTCTCCTTTCGTGCGTCTGCACAAAAAATTTAAGCCATGATGCTTCCATCATGACTTAAACACAACACCTTTTGCAAATACGCTTTCGGCCGTATTCCGATCATGACAGCTCTCCGCCTTTCGGCGACAGTCCGACGGATGTTATCCCCCGGCCCGGTGAACGCACGCACAGGAATCCGTGTGTCCCCTCGGCGGCCGCCCCTTTCACTCTCCGGTTCCTGCCGGTCATGCAGAGCTACTGATGTTGGCCGCGCCTCTATCAAGACTTATTAAAAACAAGGACAGTATACACCATTGCCGCGTTTTGTCAAGAGAAAATGTAAAATTTTTGCGGCTTCTTTTGGCTATTCCGCGAATTCAGCGGCTTTCGGAAGGCTTCAGCTCCGCGGTCCCACGCAGAAGCCGCGCGCAAGGCAGCGCCTCAGCATCTGCACGAAGGTCACATGGCCCACGTCCTCGCCCGCGAGGATGGGCAGCTCGGCGACCGTGTTCCCCGCCGCGTCGCGCACCGTGAGCTGCCCGAGCGTGTCGCCCGCGTATACCGGCGCGGCGACGCTTTCCGCCAGCGCGACTTCCTTCGTCAGGCCGTTTGCCAGCGTCTTTTCCACCAGCAGGGTGTTCTCGCTCGTGAGCACCGGTTGCACCGTGCCGCGCACGCCGAGCGTCACCGGTACGGGCGGCAGCACCTCGTCGGGCGTGACAGTCACGAGCGACCAGGTCGAAAAGCCGTAGTTGAGCAGGCTCTTGGCGTCGGAGAAGCGCTCGTCGCTCGTCTTGCCCTTGAGCACGACCGCGATGAGCTCCATGCCGTTTTTCTCCGCCGTCGCGCTCAGACAATAGCCCGCCGAGCCGGTCGAGCCGGTCTTGAGACCGGTCGCGCCGTCGTAGAAGCGGATGAGCTTGTTTGTATTTACGAGCATGGACTCTCCGCCGCGCAGCGAATCCATCCAGACGGTCGTGAATTGCCGGATGTCCGGATGATGCAGGATCAGCTCGCGCGACATGAGCGCGATGTCGCAGGCGCTCGTGAGGTGTTCCGCCGCGGGCAGGCCCGTGCAGTTGACGAAGTGCGTGTCATTCATGCCGAGCTCCTGCGCCCGCGCGTTCATGCGCTCCACGAAGGCGTCCTCGCTGCCGGCAAGATGCTCGGCGAGCGCCACCGCCGCGTCGTTGCCCGAGACGATGCACACAGCCTTGAGCAGGTCGCGCACCGTCATCTGCTCGTTCTCCTTGAGCCAGATCTGGCTGCCGCCCATGCCGGCCGCGTGCGCCGAGCCCGTCACCACGTCGTCGTAGGAGAGCGCGCCGGAGTCGATGGCCTCCATCACCAGCAGCAGCGTCATGATCTTCGTCACGCTCGCCGGCTCGCGCGGCGTGTGTTCATCCTGCGCAAAGAGCACCGTGCCGGTCTGCTTTTCCATCAGCAGTGCGCTCGGACAGCTCACCGCCGGCCCCGCTGCCGCGGCGCTGACGCACAGGGCGAAGGCTGCCAGCAGAGAAAATACCGTTCGTTTCATGGGATGCACTCCTTTTTATGTCCTTTGCCCCATCCTATGCCGCCCGCCGGGGGCATATACGGAAAACTGTGCCGGCAGGCAAATTTCGCCTTGCATTGCGCGGGGAAGTCTGCTATAATAGCCTCACTTTGCAGGGTTAGTACATCGGTAGTGCATCGGCTTCCCAAGCCGAGAAGGCGGGTTCGATTCCCGTACCCTGCTCCAAAAAAGAAGCGGCTTGCAATGCAGGCCGCTTCTTTTTTGGAATCCCGGATTGGGAATTAAGAAATGCTCGGGCGAAGTGAATTCGCCCTCCGCCAAGGTTTTGCTGCGCAAAACGCTTGCGGCGGCGCACTCGCGCCGGCAGACGAAACGCGCGAAGCGGCTTGCAATGCAAGCCGCTTCTGTTTCACTTGAAATACGCCACCAGCAGGTCGACGCAGGCGCCGTAGCTCTTGACGCCGATGGTGCCGTAGCTTTTGAGAAAGCCGTCGTAGACGGCGTTGGAGACTGTGTCCACCGGCCCCTCGAACTGCGCCCAGTAGGCGCCGGAAGTGCGCAGGTCGGCGACCACGCGCTCGTCGAGCGTTTCGCGCACGGCGCGCCAGCGCTCCGCGTCGGCGGAGTAGAGCGCGTTGGCAAGATAGAGGTAGCCCGACAGCGCGCCCGCGTAGCGGTAGGCGGCGTCGCCGCAGCGCAGGCAGGCGAGCACGGCGAGAAAATTGCACTCCTGCTCGCTTGCGATGCCGCGGCGGTGGGAGAGCTCGTGCGCGACGGTGGAGGGCAGCGTGGCGGCGGGGAAATCGACGTTTACGTTGCACTCGCCCGTGAATGGAAAGTAGAAGCCTGTGAAGCCCATCGCGCTCATCACGCGGGAAAAGCGCATGGCCTTGGGCGGCACGTCGGTCATTTCGAGGAACGGAAATTCCTCATACAGATTTTCGTAGATCTTCGGCGCGTAGGCGAGGATCTCCGCGCGGTCGCCGGCAAAGGCGCCGTCGGCGGCGCGGGGGACGTCTCCGGCGTATTCGTTCACCAGCGCGGCGAATTGCCGCGTCACGCGCTCGAGGTCGTCGACGGCGACCGGTTCGGCGGCGAGGCCGCTTTTGTCGGTGAAGCTGTCAGCGTAGTAATTCGCACCCCAGAGCAGGCAAAAGAGCACATAGACGGTCAAAACCGCGTTCCCAAGCCCAAGCACGAGCGCGTAGACTGTGCCGCTTCTGTGCCGGCTGCGCGCGACGGCGCGCACGCCCAGCACGAGGAAGGCGAGAAAGCCCAGCGCCGCGAGGACGTACAGCCCCTCCGCGACGGAGAAGGGCACGCGCTCGCAGAGCTGTCCGATCGCGCGCCGCAGCGGATTTGTGAAGCCCTCCGTCAGGGCGTTCATAGCGCCTCGGCTTTGACGCGCGAGCAAAAAGGCCGCAAGGAACGCAAGGTCCGCGAGCAGCCAGAGATGCAGTTTTTTATGGCGAAGAAGCAGCACTTTCATCTTTTCAGTCGGCGGCGGAGAGCAGCTCGCGCGTGTAGGCCTCGCGCGGGTGCTCAAAAAGCTCCTGCACCGTGTCTTCCTCCACGATGCGCCCGTCCTTCATCACCATCACGCGGTCGCAGAGCTGATAGACCACATTGAGATCGTGCGAGATGAAGAGGAACGAGATGCCCAGCTCGTCGCGCACCGTGCGCATCAGCTCTAAAATCTGGCGCTGGATGGTCACGTCCAGCGCGCTGACCGGCTCGTCGGCGATGATGAGCCGCGGCTTTTGAATGAGCGCCACACCGATCGAGACGCGCTGGCGCTGCCCGCCGGAAAGCTCGTTCGGCCTGCGCGTCAGGCATTCGGCGGGCAGTCCGACCTTTTCCGCGATCTCCGCGACGCGGCGGCGCCGCTCGGCGGCGTCGTACTTGCCGTAGATGCGCAGCGGCTCCTCTAAGCTCCAGCCGACGGTGTAGGCGGGGTTGAGCGAGGAGTAGGGGTCCTGAAAGATCATCTGTGGGCGCTTGGTGTAGTGGATGATCTCGCCCGTGTGGGTCTTGACCAGACCGAGGATATTTTTCACCAGCGTCGTTTTGCCGGTACCGCTCTCGCCCACGAGCCCCAAAATTTCACCGCGGCGGAGCGTGAAGCTCACGTCGTGCAGCACGGTATGGTCGTGCCGCCGCCCATGCTCATCGGTGTCGCGGTACCAGCTTGTAAGGCTTTTGACTTCTAAAACAAGGTCGTCCATGGCGTTAACCTCTGCGCACGCGGCGCGGGATGGCGTTGATGAGCTCGGCGGTGTAGGGGTGCTGCGGCGCGGTGAAAAGCTGCTCGGGCGCGCCCTCCTCAACGATGTGACCGCGCTGCATCACGGCGACGCGCGAGCAGATGCGCCGCACGACCTGCAAATTGTGCGAGATGAGCAGCATCGAGATGCCGCGCTCCCGGTTGAGACGGCGGAGCAGCGCGAGGATCTGTGCCTGCACGGTCACGTCGAGCGCGGTGGTCGGCTCGTCGAGCAGCAGCAAATGCGGATCGGTGACGATGGCTGCGGCGATCATCACGCGCTGGAGCTGACCGCCGGAGCACTCGTGCGGGTACTTGCGGTAAATTTCCTCCGGCGCGGGGAGGTCCACATCGCGCAGCGCCTCGAGCGCACGCGCGCGGCGCTGCTCCTTCGTCAGCTGCGTGTGGACAGCCAGCGCCTCCTCGACCTGCGGGCCGATGCGCATGAGCGGGTCCATCGCGGTCATCGGCTCCTGAAAGACGACGCCGAGCTCGCGGCCCTGGATGGCGCGCAGCTCCGCGCGGGGCAGACGCAGAATATCGCGCCCGTCGAAGCGCACCTCGCCGGAGAGCGTGGCCTTTTTGCGCTCGATGAGGCCCGAGAGCGTCATGGCGGTCACGGTCTTGCCGCTGCCGCTCTCGCCCACGAGCCCGACGACCTCGCCGTCGCGGATGGTCAGGTCGATGCCCGCCACAGCCTCGCGCGAGGCGCCGTGAAAGCGGACGTGCAGATCGTGAATTTCGACCATGGGAGCATCTCCTTTCTGAAAATCAGTTCTCGCCGCGCTGCAGGCCTTCGCCGATCAGGCTCACGCCGAGGATCAGCAGCACAATGACCGCGCCCGTGCCGAGCGCGTACCACGGCGCGGAGTCGAGCATGCTCTGCGACTCCGAGAGCATATAGCCGAGGCTCGCCTCGTCGGGCGAAACGCCGATGGAGAGGTAGCTCATCGCCGCCTCGGCGAGCACGGCGTTGTTGAAGCCGATGGTGATGGCGGAGACGAGGGTGTGCCAGATGTTCGGCAGAATGTGGACGAAGAGGATGCGCGCGGTGGACGCGCCCATCAGCTCCGCCGAATGGACGTAGTTCTGCGTGCGCGCGCGGGCAAACTCGCTGCGCACGATACGCGCGTAGCTTGGGATAAAGACGATACCGAGCGCAAGCGTCATGTGCTCTCGCCCGCCGCCGAGCAGGCTCACGAGCACGAGCAGAATGAGAATGCTCGGAAACGACGCGAGCGCGTCGTTCAGACGCATGAGCACCTCGTCCACCCAGCCGCCGTACCAGCCGGTCAGCGCGCCGATGAGCGTGCCGGCGACGGTGCCGATGGCGACGGTGCCGAGCGCGATGAGCAGCGTGTCGCCCGCGCCGACCATGACGCGGCTCAAAATGTCGCGGCCGAACTTGTCCGTGCCCATCGGGTGCGCGGCGGACGGCGGCAGCAGGCGCGAAAAGTCCATGGCGTTGGGGGAGTAGGGCGTCCAGAAAAGGCCGAGGACAATGAAGCCGACGACCAGCGCCGTGAGCACGAGACCCACGCGCAGAAAGGTATTTTTCTTTTTCATGCCGCACCTCCCGCTCCGCTGCCGAGCCGCGGGTCGATGCGCCGCGCGAGCAGATCGGCGGCGAGATTGCAGAGAATGACGGCGAAGGCCAGCAGCACGACAATGGCGCGCGCGACCGGCTCGTCGCGCCCCTCGATGGAGGTCAGCAGCAGCCGCCCGAGACCGGGGACGGCAAACACCTGCTCGATGACGACGCTGCCCGCGAGCAGGTCGGCGACCGTCATGGCGAGGAAGGTCAGGACCGGCACGAGCGTGTTTTTCAGCACATGGCGGTAGAGGATGCCGCTGCGCGAGCGTCCGCGGCTCATGGAGGTGCGGACGTAGTCGCGCTGTGCCTCGTCCAGAATGGACGTGCGCAGGAGCTTGACCGTCATGGCGATGCGCGGCAGCGCGACCGCGAGCGCGGGGAAGAAGAGATAACCGATGTAATGCCCCACGCCGCCCGCCGGGAACGCGCCCGCGATGAACAGATGCAGCACAAGGCCGAAGAGATAGGTAAAGAGGATGCCGGTGAAAAACGGCGGCACCGCCATCACGACCTGATTGATCACGGTCAGCGCGCGGTCGAGTCGGCCGCCGGCGTATTTGGCCGACAGCACGCCGAGCGGAATGGAGACCGCCACGATGAGCGCGAACGCGAGCGCCGTGAGCGTCAGCGTGGGCCCCAGCCGCTGCGCGATGAGCGAGCTCACGCTCTGTCCGTAGCGGTACGAGGTGCCGAGGTCGCCGCGCAGCGCATCCCACAGCCAGCGGCCGTAGCGCACGAGAAGCGGGTCGTTCAGCCCCAGCTCGATGCGCAGGGCCTCAAGCCGCTCGGGAGTCGCCTCCGTACCGAGCAGGCGCGTCGCCGCGTCGCCGGAGAGGAGGGAGAAGGCAACGAAGGTCAAAAACGAGACGATCACCATCGTCAGCAGCATCGTTGCGATTTTTTTCGCTGTATAACGCATGGTGTTCGCCTCGCTTTGTCGGTCAGGGCGTCTGCCCTCGGATTTTCGTCAGGTGTAGGCCACGGTGCTCAGGTCGATGGCGTAGAGCGGGTAGAAGCGGTAGCCGCTGAGACCCTTGCGCACGGCGACAAGGTCCGCGAGGTCCTGAATGTAGACGTTCGCGGCGGTCTCGGCAAGGATTTCCTCGCAGCGGAGGTATTGGGCGGTCGCTTCCTCGTCGGTCGCGGCGCGGATGGCGGCGGCAAAGGCTTCATCGTATTCTGCGTTGGAATAATTCGTGAAATTATTACTCGCCGTAGAGGTAAAGCGTTCGAGCATGGCGCGGGCGGTCAGGGTGCTGGCGTCCACGCCGACAACGGTGGCCTGATAGCGGCGGCCGGAATAGACGTTCTCCAGCCAGCTCGCCCACTCGACGGGGTCGATGGTCACGTTCACGCCGATGGCGCGGAGCTGCTCGGCAACGACCTGCGCGGTGTCCATGTGCGGCTGGTAGTTGCTGGGGACGGTGATGGTGAGGTCAAAGCCGTTGGGATAGCCCGCCTCGGCGAGCAGCGCCTTGGCCTTTTCCGTGTCATGCGGATAGAGGTCGGCAAGCTCGGGCAGGAAATACTTGCGGAAGTTGGGATACATGCTGCTGCCGACCGCCGTGCCGTGACCGTCGGCCACAACGTCAAAGACCTGCTCGCGGTCGAGCGCGTAGCACAGCGCCTTGCGCACCGTTTCGTTCGCAAGCGGCTCGTAGGCGTGGTTGAGATACACGGCCTGCACGAGGTTCATGGTGCCCTCGAGAATGTTGAAGCTCTCGGTGAGCTGGTTCGCCTGCGTCGCGGTCAGGTGGGCGCAGATGTCCACCGCGCCGCTCTTGAGCGCCATGACGAGCGCCTCGGCATTCTCATAAATTTGATAGGTGACCTTGTCCACCTTCGCGCCCTCGCCCCAGTAGTCGGCGAAGCGCTCCAGCACAAGATTCTGCTGCGCGGCGCGGGAGACGTACTTAAACGGGCCGGTACCGACCGGGTCCGCGCCGTCGGCGTGGTTCTCCGGTGTAATGGCCAGCGTCATGTAGGAGAGGAAATCGCTGTCGGCAGCCTTGAGCACAACGGAGACATAGTCGCTGCCGATGTCGATGGCGTCAATGTTATCCAGCGCCTTCCAGCTGCCGGACTGCATGGCCTTGTCGATCGACCATGCGACATCCATTGCCGTGACCTCGCTGCCGTCGTGGAACTTCACGCCGGGGCGGAGATGGAACGTATAAGTGAGCTGATCGTCGGAGATCTCCCAGCGTTCGGCGACGGCGGGGATCAGGTTGCCGTCTGCGTCGGGCTTGACGAGACCCTCAAACACGTTGAACAGCACCTCGCGGTTCGCGGCGGTGACGGAGGTGTAGGGGTCAAGGCTGTTTTCCAGGTCCTGCGCGATGCCGACGACGATCTCGTTCGCGTCGCGCCGCGCGTCGGTCGTGTCGGCGTTCCCGCCGCAGGCGGCGAGGGAGAGCAGCAGGGTCAGGGAAAGGAACAGGGTGAGGATGCGCTTATTCATGGTTTTCTCCTTTTGGTGTTGTGGTCGTGCCCGTCAAAACCCGACGGGGCTCAAATATCGCGTCGTCCGTCACGCCCTTTTTGCGCAGGGACGATTCACACAGAAAGCTCACGGCGGAATGGATGCAGGCGAATACCGGCACGCCGAGGAACATACCCAGCACGCCGCCGAAGCCGCCGCCGACAAGGATGGCGACGACGATCCAGAAGCTCGAAATGCCGACGGTCTCGCCCAAAATTTTGGGACCGAGGATGTTGCCGTCGAACTGCTGGAGGGCAATGATGAAAATGATAAAGTAGAGGCACTGGCGGGGGCTCACGAGCAGGATCAAAAACGCGCTGGGGATCGCGCCGAGGAAGGGACCGAAGATGGGGATGATGTTCGTCACGCCCACAAAGACCGCGATGATGGGCGTGTAGGGGAACTTCAAAATCGAGCAGACGATGAAGCACAGAATGCCGATGATGAGCGAGTCGAGCAGCTTGCCGCGCACAAAGCCGGAGAAGATGCGGTCGGCCTCGCGGGTGGCGCGCAGCGCGCGCTCATAGTGCGGCGCGGAGACGAGCGAGTAGAGCAGCTTGCGCGTGTGGAGGCCGAAGGTCTCCTTGCGGGCGAGGATGTAAACGGAAACGACGATGCCCACGAGCAGGTCCTTGGCAAAGACCAGCACGCTCAGCACGCCGCCGGTCACGGCGACGATGGCGACCTGCGCGCCGGGAATGACGGTGTTCTTCACCCAGTCGACCAGCTCATTGTAGTAATCACGGACCAGCGTGAGCACGCGCTCGGAGATGTAGGGATTGTCCTCCACAAGCTGCGTGACCCAGGTGTAGATGGTGCGGTAATAGCTCTCGAGATTGGAAAAGAGCAGCGATACGCTCGCGACCAGCTCGGGGATCAGGATGCTGAAGAGCAGATACACGAGTCCCAGCGCAAGGAGCCAGGTCACAAGGATGCTCAGGCAGCGCATCAGTCCGGCGCGCTTGACGCCGAGCCTGTCGCGGAGGAGACGGTCGAAAAAGTCCACGATGGGCGTGAGCAGGTAGGCCATCGCAAGACCGTAAAGCACGGGCTTGAGGATGCCGAAGAGCTTTTCTATAAAAATAAACAGCACGCCGTCCTGAAAGAAGGTGTCGTAAAACACGAGAATGGCGCAGGCCGCGGCGGTAATGGTCACGCCCCAGTGAAGATAGGTTTTCTGCTTCATGTTTCCTCCCTTGCCCTCGGCCGGCACAGTGCCTGCCCGTATTCAGAATAAATCAAACTTAGCATACTATGATTATTGCGGAATTGCAATAGCACAATTTCTGTGCTATACTAAAATTAACCGAATCTTCAAACTTTTTCCGTTCGCAGAAAGGATGAATGCTGTGGAAAAGAAGCTGCTGTTCATCGTCAATCCCCGCGCGGGCAAGACGAAATCGCGCGCGCCGCTGTTCGACGCCGTTTCAATCTTCTCCAAGGCGGGCTATCTGGTCCGCGTGGCGGAGACGCGGCGGCACGGCGACGCGACCGAGCTGGCCGAGCGCTTCGGCGGAGATTTCGATCTCGTCGTCTGCCACGGCGGAGACGGCACGCTCAACGAGACGGTCAACGGCATCATGCGCCTGCCGCGGGAGAAGCGTCCGCCGCTGAGCTACCTGCCCGGTGGCAGCACGAACGACTTCGCGGCAAGCCTGTCCATTTCCTCCGATCCCGCGCTCGCGGCGCAGAGCGCCATGCGCCTTCAGCCGCGCGACCTGGACGTGGGCGTGTTCAATGAAAAGAACTTCGTTTACGTCGCGTCCTTCGGCGCGTTCACGCGCACGGCCTACACCGTGCCGCAGGACATCAAGAATATGTTCGGTCACTTTGCCTATCTTCTCGAGGGCGTGAAGGACCTTGAAACGCTCTGCCCCTATCCCATGAAGATTACCGCCGACGGCGAGGTGTTCGAGGGCGAGTACCTCTTCGGCGCGGTATGCAACTCGACCTCCATCGCGGGACTGATGAAGCTCTCACCCGAGGCGGTGGACCTGTGCGACGGGCAGTTTGAGCTGATGCTTGTGCCCGTGCCGAAAACACCGCTGCAGCTCCAGCGCACCATCCGCGCCATCGTTTACGAGGAATACGAAACGAGCAACGCGCTCATCTTCCGCCATGTCCGCCACGTCACGGCGGAAAGCGACGGCAGCATTCCCTGGACGCTCGACGGCGAATATGCGCCCGGCGCGCCGCACATCGAAATCGGCATCGAGGACAACGGAATCCAGATGCTGCTGTAAAAACAAACGAGGACTTTGACCAAAGGTCAGAGTCCTCGTTTTTGCTCATCGTATTTTACGGCACTTCGTCAAGATAGCCGAGCGTGTAACGCATGGCGTCATACGCCGCGTCATAGGTCGGGGTGTAGCCGACATAGCTTCCGACGGTGGCGTAGTGGGCGAGCGCGGCGTTCCCCTCCGGGTTATCGCCCGAGAGGGAGAACAGTGCGCTTTTGAGCGCAAAGACAAATTCGTCGCTCCCCGTAATCCGATCTGCGGCGTTGACGGCGACGCATTCCCCCTCAAGAACGCAGGAGCCAATAATCCAGTCATCCACCGTGATATCACCGTCCGTGCCGCGCAGAACGAGGATATCGCCGGCATTCGGTGCGAGTGCGGCAGCGTCCGCGTAGTATTTGACGGTCACGTCGTCGAGCGACAGGTTGCAGGTGTAGTCGAGCCATCGGTTCGCGCACCGCGCGGCAGCCTCGTCCCCTGTTGGCAGCAGCCAGACAAGCTCCCCGGCATGGGCATCCAGATAGGTGGCAACATAGTCTTTTTCCTTTATGGCGCGGGATACATCGCTCTCCGTAAGCAAAAGGAAAACCGTCTCGAGCTGCATTTCGGGCGTGGGAATCTGTGCCGCGGCAACACGCAGCGCATTGCCGCAGGCGGCGTAGACCTCGCTCGGCAGAAACGCCACATCAATGCTGCCGCTTTGCAGCGCCTGCGCCGTTGCCTCGGCGGAGGCGCCGAAGGTGATGTTGATCTTTCCCACCGTGCAGCCCCACTGCGCGAGCGCGTCGATCAGCAGCGGCGGCAGCTCCTTCTTTAATTGCATCAGCGCGTCCGTGTCACGGTCGCCCGCAACAAATTCCACGTTCAGCTCCGCGAGCGTGATGCCCTCCTCCGGCGGTGGCGTCGGCTCGTCGGGCCTGCTCGGGGTGGGCTCCTGCTTTCCGCAGCCGCTGAGCACGGCGAGCAGCGCAAGGGCAAGGAAGAAAGAAAACATACGCTTCATGGTCAGCGCCTCCTCACAGAATAAGCTGGAATGAAATCCTCTGGTGTGGCTATTATAGCATAGGGCGCGGCGGGAAAGTGTGACGATTTCATTACAAATCACTTGATAATCCGCAAAAGCATGGTATGATTGGAAAAACAGTCTTTTCGGGGAGGTGGGCGCGCCGTGACGGTGAGGAAAAACAGGATACGGCTCGTCGGCGCGCTGCTCGCGCTCGTGCTTTCGCTTTCGCTCGTCGGCTGCGCTGTGCGGGAGGGATCGGCGGACGACGGGCGGCTGCGCGTCGTGACGACGCTCTTCCCCTACTACGATTTTGCCCGCGCCGTCGCGGGAGACCGCGCGGACGTGACGCTGCTGCTCGCACCGGGCCGCGAGGCGCACAGCTTTGAGCCGACCCCGCTCGACGCCGTGACCATCTCGCGCGCCGACGTCTTCATCTACAACGGCGGCGAGGGCGAGGTCTGGGCGGACGATATGCTCGACGCCGTGGGCGAGGACATCGGCACGGTGCTGCGCATGATGGACTTTGTCGATGCCCGCGAGGAGGAGTTTTCCGAGGGAATGCAGGGCGCGGACAGCCACGACCACGCGCATGACCATGACCATGACCACGAGCTTCACGACCATGCGGAGCATGACCATGACGACAGCGATGAGATCGAGTACGACGAGCACATCTGGACGTCGCCGAAAAACGCCATCAGGCTCTGCCACGCCGTCGCCGACGCGCTCTGCTCGGCGGACGCGGAAAACACGGATATCTACCGCGCGAACTGCGAGGACTACTGCGCGCAGCTCGAAGCTCTCGACGCGGACCTCCGCGCCATGCGCGCGAGCGCCGTGCGCGATCTGCTGATCTTTGCCGACCGCTTCCCGTTTTTGTACTTCTGTGAGGAATACGGCCTCCATTACCGCGCGGCGTTCCACGGCTGCTCGGGCGATACCGAGCCGAGCCTCGCCACGCTCAAGTACCTCATCGACAAGGTGAACGATGAGCACATTCCGGTCGTCTACACCATCGACCTGAGCAGCCAGAAGGTCGCGGAGGCGGTGAGCGAATGCACCGGCGCGCGCATCGAACGGCTGTGGTCGATGCAGACCATCTCGCGCACGGACTTCGACGCGGGCGAGACCTATTTAACGCTGATGCAGCGAAATTACGAGGCTTTGAAAGGAGGCTTGCTGTGATGGACCGGGATATTCTGCTTGCGTGCCGTGACGCGAGCCTCGGCTACGAGCACCGCGCGCTGCTCGGGCATCTGACGTTTACCGTCCGCGCGGGGGATTACCTCTGCGTGGTGGGCGAGAACGGCAGCGGCAAGTCGACGCTGATGAAAAGCCTGCTCGGGCTGATCTCTCCGCTCGCCGGTACGATCGACTGCCCCGCGCAGCGCGCGGGCGCCATCGGCTACCTTCCACAGCAGACGAGCGCGCAGCGCGATTTTCCCGCTACGGTGAGCGAGGTCGTGCTCTCGGGCTTTGCCAACAAGCGCGGGCTGCACTTTTTCTACTCCGCCGCGGAGAA
>Ga0256405_10006030_pt1 | contig 19932 bp, 6 predicted proteins | sample RumenRJG_02DNA_FD_189096 | JGI IMG/M metagenome (GOLD analysis project Ga0256405, IMG submission 189096) | Bovine rumen microbial communities from Lethbridge, Alberta, Canada - RJG_02 | ecosystem: Host-associated > Mammals > Digestive system > Stomach > Rumen | place: Canada: Alberta | collected... | reverse complement strand
TAAGACCCCCGGCTTTTTACGTTCAGAAATCCTTCGCTTTCTTGCTGGCGAAGAGGGCCTTCATGGCCTTGTACAGGAGGTAGTCGTCCACCTTCGAGGTGACCTCCATGGGCGCGTGCATCGAGAGCACGGGAACGCCCATGTCGATGGTGTCGATGTTGTGGATCGAGATCTCCGAGGCGATGGTGCCTCCTCCTCCCACGTCGACCTTTCCGAGCTCGCCGACCTGCCAGGGGACCTCGGCCTCCTCGAGGATGCTCCTGAGGTAGCCCATGGTCTCAGCGGAGGCGTCGTTGGTGGAGTACTTTCCCCTGCTCCCGGTGTACTTGGACACCACGGGGCCCCTTCCGAGGTAGGAGCAGTTCCTGGCCTCGAAGACCTCGGGCCATCCGGGATCGACGGCGGCGTTGACGTCGCAGGAGAGGCACAGAGATTTCCTGAGGATGTGCCTCACGGAGTAGCCCCAGGCCGCTCCTACGTCCTCCAGGAAGTCCTTCCAGAAGACGGACCTCATACCGGTGGGTCCGTCGGATCCGGTCTCCTCCTTGTCGGCGAAGACCATCATGGAGGTGTACTCGGGGTTCTTGGTCTCGGTCTCGGCCTTGAACTGCGCGAAACAGCAGACCTTGTCGTCCTGGCCGTAGGCGGAGATCATGGACCTGTCGAGTCCCAGGTCCTTGGGCTTGTAGGCGGGGCAGGCGCACAGCTCGGCGGACTGGAAGTCGGCCTCGGTGATGCCGTACTTCTCGTTCAGTATCTTCATGATGTTGAGCTTGACCTTGGACTGCACCTTGTCGTCATCGAGGGGCCAGGATCCGATGAGGATGTTCAGCTGCTCTCCGTCGATGACCTTGGCGGCGGGCTTCTGGACCTGGTCGTAGGCCAGGTGGATGAGGAGATCGGTGATGCAGAAGGCGGGGTCGTCATCGTCCTCGCCGATGGTCACCTTGACGGTCTTGCCGTCGGTGAGAGTCACCACTCCGTGGATGGACAGCGGGATGGTGGTCCACTGGTACTTCTTGATGCCTCCGTAGTAGTGGGTCTTGAAGAAGGCCATGTCGGTGGCCTCGAAGAGGGGGTTGGGCTTGAAGTCCAGGCGGGGGCTGTCGGCGTGCGCGACGCTGATCCTGACTCCCTCGGTCAGGGGCTTCTTGCCGAAGGTCATGGTGATGAGGTTCTTGTTGCGGTTGTTGAAATATACCTTGTCGCCGGGCTTGTACTTGGTGCCGTACACGAACTCCTTGTAGCCGAGCTTCTTGACGATGGGGATGGTGTAGTCCACGATCTCCCTCTCGGTCTTGTGCTCGAGGAACTTCTTGTACTCCTCTCCGTATGCCTGGGCCTCCTCGAGGAGACCGTTCTTCTTCTCCCCGATGGCCTCGGATTTGATGAGGAGCTTCTCCTCCAGTTTCTGTCCTGCGGATTTGTCGTCCTTCTTTGCCATGAAGGGGGTAATGGAATCGGAGTATATAGACAGTTTTATTTAGAAGTACAATCAAATCCGATCTGCGATTGATCAGGAATGCGGATTCTCCATTATTCAGAACCACGACATCAGGCTGATTCTGCGCTGAATATGAAATCGAGGTTATTGAGGTTCTGCAGATCGGCGATGGGCACCTTGGAACCGTTGTCACCGTCTATGGAAACATATGCCTTGCCGAATCCATCGATCTGGAGATCGTAGAGGTAATAGACCACGATCTTCTGAATCGTATAGCTGCAAGCGAACACGCCGGTATCGACCCCGGTCTCCACAAGGGAGTTGGTCAGAACTGTGGGGGTCTTCGCACTGTGGTTGCCTCCCAGCTCGCAGTCGATATCGGTCTGGAATACGAACTTCACGGACATGATGGCCGCACCGAAGGCGGGATTGCTGGTGGCACATCTGAAACCGCCTATCAGGTTGATGTCCTGGGCCTTACCGCCGGTGACACGTAGCACAAGGGTGTCCTCTGGGGTGTACTCGACGCATTTCTCGCTCTCCACCACCTGTGCCTCTCCGTCCACATGGAAGGTTAGGGTATTTTCCCCAGTAAGCGGATCGCCGTCGCCGTCGCAGTAATCTATGCTGAGCCACTCCGCTCCGATACTGTTGGATGCCACGGTGACGGATCCGGAATAGGCATAAGCGGCATTGACCCCGCATATCGAAATGAGGGCTACCGCTACCACAGAGACGAACAATGTGACGGCCCTACTCCTTTCCATGACAGCACCTCCGATTTTTAATCGACAATTTCCACGAAATACTATAATTTAAAGGGTGTGCAGACAAATAATGTACAAACGGGAATAAAATACATTCTGAACGGAAAAAGCTAACACATATGCCCTCCCAGATTAACTCTGTTGAAGCCCGGGCATCAGCTCAGCGGCGCATCGATACTGCGGCGACCATGCATCCCAGCACCGCAACGATGATGATCACGGAGCCGATCAGGACCAGATGATCGGAACCGCCTCCCACGGGCTTGTCCCACACGGCGTACAGGGTCATCTGCTCGAATGCCGATCCGGAGAAGGTCATCTCCTGGGAATCCAGGTACTCGACGGGCCCGGTGGGGGTTTTCGCCCATCCCAGGAATGCATACTCGGATTGGAACGTGCATGCGCTGAGCTTCTCCGTCTGTCCCGAGACGATCGACTGATTGGGCATAGTGCCAGTACCTCCGTTCGCATCGAAGGATATTATCAGGTACGCCTGCGTCCAAACTGCATAGAGTTCGATGGTGGCACCATCGACGGTGGACAGGTTGGAGACCCGGGCGGAAGGCCCGTAGTCGACCGTTCCAGAACCCTGTGTGAGGGACCAGCCCGCCAATGCCTATCCGGGGCGCGAAACCAGCTGTCCGGGGAGTTCGAAACTTTCGTCATAGTATGCCAGACGCGGGGCGACCTGGCCCGAACCCCCTTCGAGTTCATAGTTGACAGTATATCTGATCGGATTCCAGACAGCGGTGAAATCCAGTACGGAACCGTCGGTGGCCAGATTCAGGACGTACTGGGCATTCTCGTAGGTGTTCCCGTTCCAGGACCAGTGGTCGAAGATATATCCCGTGCGGGTGAATGTGTTAGCGGTGAGACGGGTGCTCACATCCTGGGCCACGGGAAGATTGTTCATGGTGCCCGAGGCACCGTCTGGCAGGTACCTCACGATGAATGCGGGATCGGCCCATACTGCGGTAAGGGTGGTACCCTCACCGGCGTTGTACATAAGGGAATCGTCAGCGTATGCGTCCTCCGCGAAGATGTTGTCGCCGCCATCCTTCCAATGCTGGAATATCTTGTCGTACCTGACGAACTGCAACGGGGTGAGCGGTACACCGCCCCCATAGGTGACGGTCTGCTTGTAGCTCTCATCGCCGCTGACATAGACGATATCGTATGTGTCCGGCACCCAGGTACCGTATGTGACGATATCCCCCACGGTCATCTTCTCCGGGACCGCCGGCGTCCACTTTATCGTGTATCCGGTCTTGGTGGGCACATCGTCCAGGATCACATCGGCCCCGGGTTTGAAGATATATTCCTTGTACAGCACACTGTCCGAATAGAGCGAGATGCGGAAATCGGTCTGGTTAAGGACGAATGATGTGTTCCCGTCGGAATATGTTGAGGGCACTAGTCCCGGAGAGGTACAGTTCAGATTAACAGTGACGCTGTTGCCCGGCATACCTACCTTCAGAGACCCGTTGTCGAAAGACATGGTGCCCGTGCAGGCGAAGTCCAGACGACCCAGTAAAAGACACCCGGTAAACGCATCCGAAAGGACGGTATTCACCGATGCTGGCACATTCAGATAGGTAAGTCCCTCGCACCCGTACAGAAGCCCTTCCGGGATGGCACCGATGCTTCCCGGCAGAGTTATGCTCGTCAGGGATGTGCATCCGGAGAAGGCGTACTTCCCGAGACCGGAAAGATTCGCCGGGAGGGAGATGGACCCCAATGAACTGCACCCTTCGAACGCACGTTCAGCTATCGAACTCATGTTGGCGGAAGAGAACGTTACTGAAGTAAGCGATGTGCAATTGCTGAACGCACTCTTCTGGATGACATTGAGACCGCTCGGGAAGGACACACTCTCCAGATTGGCCGATCCGGCAAAGGCATAAGGCGCCACACGGGTAGTTCCTGCAGGGATGGAATATGAAGCAGCCGTACTACCTGCCGGATAGATGATGAGCTGGTTGCCACTGAAGAGCACTCCTCCGAAATCGCTGTAAGGGTTACTGTCACCCGTGGCATCGAAAGCCGTAACGTAGGGACAATCCGCGAATGCACCCTCGTCTATCCTCCTGAGAGGATATCCGCCGAGCGTGTCCGGGATCTCCAGTGCCGAAGCGGAAGTGAGAGTGGTGCCTGTGATCACCGCCTTACCGTTCTCCAGCTCGTAAACGAGGTTGCCCTCCGTCGCAGCCGAAGCATCATCGGTGCTGACCGAGACCATCAGGAAGGCAAGTGCCAGAAGAGCGATGCAGGCTGGGAGAACGGTGCTTCTCAAAAACCGTTCCCCCGCCATGGTCCTCATCTTACCACTATCACTGTACTGCTATTACTAAGTATCAGGATCTGTCCGCCGTGCGTCGAGGTGACGTAGTTGGCGGATCTGTCTGCGGATGCATCGATCGCATCCTTGATTGTATAGCCGGTGATGGTGATGTTAACGAAGCCTCTGCCCGAGATCTCGTAATAGCTGCCTCTGTCGACGACCGTGCAGCCAGGACCTGCGGACAACTCGTAGGTCGGAGTGACGACATCGTAATTGACTCCGGATTCGTTGGCCGCGATTCCTATGAGCGTGCAGCTCTTGTATGCATCTCCGATCTCGGAAGCATCATTGACGATCATGCTGTTGGCGATGACCGAGAGCTTCCTCTGTCCGAGATGGAGGGTGAAGTCTCCGCTGAACACCTTCTGTGCTCCCTGATAGGTGGCTCCGTGCTGGTCGGTGTAGGTCTTCTGGAAGGTTGCGGTGACGGTGAATGCGGTATCGTTGAGCTCGTCGTCGCAATAGGTGATGGAGAGTTCGTCCAGATGCTGCTCCGGAGTTCCGTAGGTGTAGTCCAGAGTGGGTGTGACACCTATGTTCTCCGTGGCAGTCACCCTTACCGTATGCTCGGTTCCGTCGTACACGTTGGTGTAATTGTAGGCGCCGGTCTTCACCATCCTGCCGTAAACGGTCTCGCTTCCGACGTCGATATGCACCTTATAATACCAGGTAACGACCCCTGCTTCTTCGCTGGACAGTACGTCGAGTCTGGTGGTGCACTCGCGATCCATGTACCAGCCGTCGAAATAGTATCCGTCAAGCGATTCGATATACTCGTAATCCAGGATCGGCAGGAACACATCGCTGTAGTTGCTGACGCTTTCCGTCAGGGCGGCATCATTGACCAGTTCGCCTTCGACCAGATAGGTGAAGTGCAGCTCGTTACCCACAAAGAGAGACACCAGGTTCATCGAAACATTCTCGTCCATGAAGAACTCGAGCACGTACTCCTGCAGTGAACCCTGCTTGGCAGGCACGAGCTTGTCCGTGGGCTGTCCGTTGATGAAGTATTCCGAGGTCTCTGTATTCAGTGTGTAGTACTGACTGAAGTTGATGCTGATCCTCACATAGCTGTTGTAGGGGATGATGTTGTAATGAACCCCACCGTACGGATCGACCCAGTATGCCCTGCCCTCTCCGTTGAACGATATCGCGTTGCCTGCGTAGGTGGCGCTGACCTGGACATTGGCGTCGCCGGTAACGGTCAAGGCGTAGGTGGAGATCTCCCATACCGCGGCAAGGGTGATGGCTCCGTGGACACGGCCACCCTCGGCTGCCTCGATGTTCCAGTTCTGGAATGTGTAATGTCCGGCAATTCCCGTATCGTCGAGGGTGTAGGTGGTCGCACCAACCGTAAGGGTATTCTCGGTAGTTGTTACGGTGGTATCGTAAGGAACGTTGATGATCCAGAGGGTGCCGCGGTCGGTGCTTCCCTCCTTGATCGTGCCTCTCATGGTTATGATGCTGACCTCGTAGAGCTTGACCTCGGAGGTGCAGCGGATTATGGAGGGTTCGCGCGGTTCGCTCTGCGCATAGTATGCGTCTATGTCCTCTGCGGTAACGATGTAGGTGTTGTCGTTGACGGTATCCGAAAGCCTGACGGTCTCCCACCCGAGGTAATGGGTGGACACCGTATCGGCCGGGAAGTCCAGCGAGATGATCTCGTTGAGATGGGCTCCGACAGTCCGGGTACCGTTCGCATCGGTAATCTGAATCTGTATGGCCTTCCAATCGTAGGTCACTACGAGCTCGGAAGCTCCGTCGGCACCCGTAACGGTCACCACCGAATCGGAGACAGAGTACCCTCCTGCATCATGACATTCTATTGTGGGCACCTTATATCCAACATGGTTCTCGTAACGGTATACAGCGACCTCGTTCACATCCACGGGGATTGTCGTCTCGCTCTCATCGTAACCGGTATCGGCGGCGTTTCTCATCCTCACGGTCACAGTCATATTGACGTCGCTGCTCGCAACGACATATCCGTAGATTGTTATGTCAAGCGTGCTGTCTTCGCACATCATAGTGGCATCCAGCGTCACATTGTTGAGCTTCCAGGCATACACGGTATAGGTGGTCTCGGACACAACGATGGTGCCCTTGCTGCTGAGTGCGGCCAGATACTGGTCGCCGAACTCCATTGTCACGGAATCCCTGGAGCCGATTTCCTCGGTACCCTTCATGTAGATCAGGGTGGCGGTGTAGTTGGACCTCACAATCTTTCCGGCAAGGGTCAGCTTTGGATTCTGGGGGTCGTGGGTGAAGAGGGTGAACTCGACAGATTCGTTGGAGGTCTTGACCTCGTTTCCGCTCTTGTCCCTCACCACGGTGTCGCCGTCCTTGTAGGTGTAGAAACCGGCCTCGAGAGTGATCTTCACGTCGCTGGTCACGTTGCCCACATACTGGAACAGATATTCGGTGACATCCGACACTCCCTTTCCAGGCTTGACGATCTCGGAGGTCTCTCCGGCGGTTATACCGTTGGTAATCACGGCGACGTACCCATTGCGATAAATCACGGAACCCAGGTAAGTGACGGTCTGCGGGTTGTCACAGCCGGCAATCAGGTCGCGGCCGATAGCCACCACACTGTAGACAGTATCCTCATAGGTAACGGTAGCGGGTACCGTGATATTGGTCGCAGTGCTGTCGGTAACGGTCACTGCGGCCACTCTGTGAGATGTTGCATCCAATATGACGTAGGTTACGCCGTCCTTGTCGAACGTAGCGTTGTGTTCCGTGTCGGGAACACTCCTGCCGTAGAGAACCTTTCCTACGGTCACATAGTAGATGTTGGAGGAGGTCGTGGAGTCCACGGACATATTCAGGTCGTACAGCTTGTCAGTAGTGGGACCAACCAGATAGAGGGAATGGGAACCGAGGTTTGCGGTTCCGATATACTGCACGATGCCCTCCGCCGAATTGTAAATGGTCTTCGAGAAGGTGAAGTCCACGGTCTCGCCATCGTCGCTGATTACCAGATCTGGCAGGTTGTCCTCGTCCAGACCCTCGTAGTCGATGTATACCTTCAGGATCTGCGGTCCGATAACATAAGCAGAGATGTTTGTATCTCCCTGCACGGTGAAACTGGTGACTTCCGAGTCTGCGTTCACGAAGACCCCCTCGCCCGAGGCGGACCACCTGTAGAACTGGTATCCGTCGTTCGCCAGGAACTTGATGTCGAACTGGTCTCCGAAGTACATGGTGGCGGTGGTGAACCTGTTACCGCTGCTGTCGGTGGCATAGATGATACCGTTGGCAGGGTTACCGATAGTGATTGTGTAGGGGATGCGGGCCCAGGTGGGATGGAAATTGATCGTGTACAACCTGTGACTGGGATCTTCGCCGGTGAGGCGCGCGTAATCCTCCTCGGTGATGCCGAACACCTGCTTGACATCGTCCCCGATGCTGAAGATCATCTCGTAGCGATACCTCGAGTCGACTGCCGGATAGTCGGGGTTCTGTTTCACTGTGAGGTATATCTTGGTACCTGCGGTGTAGTTCTGATCCTCGTCACCGTACAGGAGGTTGCTGTAATTGTCCTGGTAGATGTACCAGCCCTGCAGGGACCATCCGTTACGGGTCGCTCCGTTCATCTCGATGAGCATCTTGAAGATACCGTCATGCTGCTCCTCGGCGCTGTTGTAGGGGAAGATGAGGAAGGACTCCGGAGGGTTGACGACCGCCGACAGGTCGGTGACTACAGTGTCGTGTTCGTCCGTCGCGACGGCGGTCATGTGGACCTCCGCGGCCATATTGGACATCAGTGCGACCAGCTGGATGTGGTAATTTCCGTTGCCGTCCACGTAATAGGTGGGGGTTCCGTTGTTATCGACGGTCAGCAGCTTGGACACCTCATTGAGGACCGTATCCGTATAGACCGCGGCACTCTTGTTGCCGCCTTCCGAATACTTCTCGGGGTGGGCGATCATGTCCTGATAGTCCGTGTAATACATCCAGTAGATGAATACCAGTTCGACTTCCTGATCCAGCACATACTGGGCATAATCCAGGGTGAACATTGTCTCCTGGCCGGAGCCGGTGGTAAACGTTCCGGAGCTGTTGAATGGACTGCCGAAAGCAATCTTGTCGAAGTCCGTCTTGTCGGAAGTATCGGTTCCCAGATCGAGCTGGTTGAAGGTGTTGTTCTTGTAATAACCGAAGTCCATGATAACTGTCCACCCGATCCACTTGGCGTACAGGGTCATGTTGTCCCGGACCTGGTCGGTCTCGGTTTCCCAGGGGAAGATGAACTTCATGTCGGTGTACCATCCGCCGAACCTGTATCCGGGTCTGGCATCCACCTCGATGTTTCCGATGATGCCGCTGTTGGTGGGGACCAGGACGGTGGATGTCGTACCGTCCATGTAATCGAGCGTCACTGTGTACATGTACAGAGCGTACACTGTGATGGAGTCCTTGACCAGAGGCGTGGAGTAACTGAAGGGGTTGTTGCATCCCTTATCGGTGTACCATCCGACGAAGTTGCCCTCGGTAGGGGGACAGTCGGACTCGGTGATAGTGCTGCCGTAGGGGAACCTGTATGTGAGTGTGGTCGATTCCTCCGGGGTGGCCCCATCGTTCATGTTGAAGGTAACCATGACATCCGGGATGGATTCGATCTTCACGGTCACTACAATGGTCTGCCTCAGCGCATCTCCTTCGCGGATCTTCAGCGTGATATAGTAAATCTCCTCGGTCTCGTCGCCGGTGAATGACTTCACAACGATGTGGAGGGATGCGTTGTATCCTCCCTGCAGGGTACCGACGGTCTGAGTCGGGGTCGAGTTGTTGGAGAAATACATGAACTCTCCCCTGTGATCCGTCCATCCCAGGGTGTTATTCTGGTTCTTCACCGCGGAGAGATAGAATCTGATGACGTTGTTGTCGGAGTTGTCCCCGGCGATGACGGAATCCACATCTACGGTGCATCCGGACCAGCCTGAGGAGATGAGGAGAGTAGTGTCTCCGGAACCGTTGACGGCACCTATCGTCAGGGTCTGTCTGACCTCGGGGGCCTTTCCTGCGCTGGTGTAGAGGTGGATCTTGGTCTGGATGGTATTGGTGACGACGTATGCCACCTCGTCACCGGGCAGTTCGATCTCCCTGACCTCGTTGACATAGATGATGACATATCCCAGATACAGGGCCTGGGTAAATACACCCTTGACGGCGATATTCATGTGGGGATTGCGTATTATCTCGCTTTCGGAATCCTTGACGATACTGCCGGACACAGGAGTGACCATCGAGTAGTCGTCTATGAGGTAGGTACCGTTGTTGTCGGGGAACTGAATGCATCCGTGATCCACACCGTATCCGAACCTGACGAAGAAGTCACCCTCCTTGCTGAGTGTGGAAGAGTTGATGAGCACGAATTCACCGGTAGCGGATTCGGAGATGAATGTTCCTCCGGTATATCTGTACCCGGAACCGTTCTGCAGGGACGGCATGTTGACGACCGCATGGGATTCCGCGTCACCGGTGAGGGTCAGTGTTACTTCGTTGTTGATGGTTCCCGCGATGTACCAGCATCTGCAGGCGGCATCGAGATCGCTGCGGTCGGCAGGGATGTAGGAACCGTCCTTGAACATGACGAAACCTCCGGTGGAGGAGGTGTTCCCAAGCACATATGCTCCGTACCCGGCCTCGTCACCCTTTATTGAGAAGATCGTATTGCCCGATACGACGCCATAATAGTAGGCTCCTTGAACCTGGTCGTAGTCCCTCAGGGTCAGGACATTGCCTCCGCCAACGATGAGCTTGTTGAAAGGCGAGGTCGGAGTGGTGGGATCCCCGTTGGAGTTCAGGCTGTTGAAGTTGCCGATCATGTCGACAGCACCGGACAGTGTGAGCACGGTACCGTTCTTGAGGTTGATGTTGGCGATCATGAACAGGCTGTAATTGGAATCATTGACCCTCGGATCGATGGTGGCCCTTCCGGTCAGGACGAGGGTGCACTCCTCGAGGATCACATGAGTGGCACGGTGGAATGCCTCGGAATCCGTTGCATCGTTGATGCGGTAAAGGTAGATGGTGGTGATTCCTCTGGTGAGGCAGGAGTTACCCGAACCCATTATGCTTCCTGAGAAGGCGATGGTATGGTCAGAAGTGTCCTTCTCTGCCATGTAGAGGGTTCCGTTGCCCAGGACCATCTCGTCCTTGAACGCTTCGGAGGAGTTCTGAATGACTCCGACGTCTCCTCCGAGGTAGATAGATTCTCCGATGAAGATGTCGGTCTGGGTATAGCCCATGTTGCTGAAATCGTCGACGCCTGCCTTCTCCAGACTGCCCTCCCCGATGTAGATGAAGGTGCTGCCGTAGGTCTTTCCCTTGAATCCTCCGCCGAACAGCGAACCGCCAATCTGTCCCGCACCGACATAGATCTTAGCATCGGAGGACTCGCCGAAGAGCGTACTCTGGTCGTCTCCGTTGGCGGAGCCTCCGTAAACGTTTCCGTCGATCACGGAGGTGCCGAGGATGCTGATGTACCTGTCCCCGTTGACGGATATGCACCCGGTAGTACCCTTTCCTCCGCCGAAGACGTTGCCCACGATCCTTCCGGCGAGCTCGTCCGAGGATATGCGTACATGGATGTCGCCCTTCACAAGGCCCAGAGCGGAACCTCCGTAGAGGTCTCCGGAGACGGTTCCGCCCAGGAATACAACGCTTACATCGCCCTGTACCGAATCATATGCGGTTACATTCTCTTCGACCAGATAGGTATCTCCCAGTCCAGCGCCGTAGATGTCTCCCCCAACGGTTCCGGAATTCATGGTCACACTGGTGGAACCGACATATCCGAATGCTCCTCCTCCATAAACCGAACCGCCCACGGTCGCTCCGGTAAGTTCGACTGCCGAACACCCGTGCACCGATTCGGCTCCGCGTGCACCGTATCCGCCGCCGTAGACGGATGCGCTCACGGTCACACTGTCCAGTTCGACAGAGGTGTCCCCGCTGACGATTCCGTTCTCGGCACCGCCGTATATGTTGCTGGAGTTACCGAAGGTTCCGCCGGTGATGGCGACTGTGGCGTCACCGGAGTTGGAGACTACCCCGACCGTACCGTATCCGGCACCGAAGACGTTCCCGTTCACCGTTCCGCCGGTTATGTTAACATCAGAGTCTCCTGTAACGAGGCCCAGGGCAGAACCCCCATAAACAGCTCCGGCAACGGACCCGTTGGATATGTTGACCGTCACATCTCCCTTCACAGAATCGTATGCCTCGGAGAGCCCCGCCTTCTTGGCTCCCTTACCGGCACCATAAACATTGCCGCGGATGCTTGAATTGGATCCGTTGACATTGACCGCCGCATCCAAGGTGATGTAACCGTTCTCTGCCGCCCCGTAGACATGGCCCCAAACGGTTCCGTAAGTCACGGTTACCGCGGAGGTTCCGGTTACGGACTCCGCACCCAGTGCTCCGAGACCCGCACCGAACACGTTCCCGTAAACGGTCGAGCCATTGATCAGAGATACGGCGGTGTTCCCGCAGGTGAGACCGTTCTCGGCACCGCCGTACACGTGACCCTTGAGTGCGGCGGATCCCTTGTCCGAATCCACTCCGACAGTGCCCCCGTCGATGGTGACTGTTGCCCCCGCGTTGGACTTACTGCCCAGATATCCGTAACCTCCACCGAAGACGTTGCCCTTCACGGTCCCGTTGACTGTGACGGAGGTCGCACCGTCGACCACACCGTAGGCTCCGCCTCCGTAGACCGAACCGTTAACCGATGCCTCGGAGGTCACGGTGACGGCCGCCGTACCGGGAACGTATCCGTACAGCAGGGAGTATCCGTTGCTGCGGCCCTGGCCTCCGCCGTACACATTTCCGGCCACGGAAGCGCTTCCGTTCAGCAGGACCGAGCTGTTACCGGTCCCGACCTTTCCGTAGGCTCCGCCCCCGTAGACGTTACCTCCTACGGCACCGGTTACCGTGACCGGCCCTACGGACCCCACCTTTCCGGTGTTCTCCGAGCTGTCCGAACCCTGTCCCGCGCCGTAGACGCTGCCGGTAACGGTACCGGCCACTGTTACTGTGGTAGAACCGTTGACAACGCCGTAGGCTCCGCCCCCGTAGACGTTGCCTCCAACGGCGGAACCCAGGTTGATGCTCACTCCTACGTTACAGGGGACGTATCCGTAGTCGACGGAGTACTGGGACAGTCCTTCTCCTCCGCCGTATACGCTGCCGGTAACGGTTCCGTTAATCTGAACTGTGTAGCCTGCGCCTCCGTTGACCTTTCCGTAGGCTCCGCCTCCGTATACGTTCCCGCCAACCAATCCAGTGATGTTGACTGCGTTAACGGACCCTACCAGACCAGTTCCGACCGCAGTGTTGGAACCCTTTCCGGCCCCGTACACATGGCCTGCCACCTGGCTTCCGCTGCCCACATAGACAGTAGTGGAACCGTTGACAACACCGTAGGCTCCGCCCCCGTAGACGTTGCCCTTTACCGCCGCATTGTTCTCCAGGGTCACAGTTGCATTGCCAGGGACATATCCGTAAGCTACCGAATAGGTGGAAAGACCCAAGCCCCCTCCGTAGACGTCCCCTGTAACGGTACCGCTGATGACGACAGGAACCGTTGCTGATCCATTGACCTTTCCGTAGGCTCCGCCTCCGTAGACGCTGCTCGCCCGCGTGACGTTGCCCGACCCATCCATTACCCCGACGGTACCTGAGATGGTGACGCCGGTGACAGAACCCACCTTTCCTGTGTTCTCGAGGGTGGAGGATCCCTTTCCGGCACCGAACACATCACCTTTGACGTGACCCGCCACACTGACCTGGGTGGAACCGGTGACGATGCCGTAGGCTCCGCCTCCGTATACGTTTTGTTCGACTGTCGCACCGTTCCCCACGCTCACATCCGTGCTGCAGTCCGCTTCACCCAGGGTCGTATTGATCTCAGATCCCATTCCGCCACCGTAAACATCGCCGTTGATAGTCCCTCCAGTGATGTTGACGTCGATGTCGGCGCCGTATGTGCCGTTGGTATCCTTCACAATGCCTGCCATTCCGCCGCCGTACACATTCGCCCCGATGGTGCCGCCGCTGATGTTCACTTCGATTGCGCCGTATACTCTAGCGTAATCCAGATACTTATTCAGGATATTGTTTTTGCTGGTCTCGAACTTCACCGTGGCACTACTGTCGGGCGTACCAGACCCTAAGGTCCAGGGGATGAATATCTCTCCTCCGTCCACGTACATGTATACGGCACCGTAGAACGGCAGTTTGCCGACTCCGCCCGTAGCCCAGCCACTATACCTATCGACCATGGACAGATCGATATCTACCTCTTCGCATACCACCTGTCCATTCTCGATTACAATCCCCTTACCGGCACCATAGACGGAGCCCTTGACGGTGCCCCCCGAGATATCAACGGTGACGTCCCCGAATACCGGAGCAATGGAAGCTTCATACGTTGTCCAACTGAAAGAACTGTTGAGATAGGTGGATATTATAGGGGTAGATTCACCGCCTCCGTATATGTTACCGCGTACTTCGCCGGACTTCATTTTGATATAGACATTACCGTAAAGCTTAGCCTCCCCGGGACGATGCACTCCATCCGGACTAGTGCTTGAAGTTTCGGTAACACCGAACGTATTTCCTGAAGCATCAGTAGCACGCTTATCGAAGGTTCCCTTGCCGCCCCCGAAAACATCGTGCAATACTGTTCCGCCATCGATATTGATATTGATGGTCATCGGGTTTGCAGTCCTTCCGATTCCTCCGCGGAAACCGCCTCCGTAAACATATCCCGCGCTGCCCCCGATTACATCAATGTTGATTTTCGCACCGTATGCTGTACAATTGCTGGTATACGACCAGGTATCGTAACCGCCCCCAACCATGTTGGCTGCCACAGCAGACTGACCGATGACCAGATCGACCCCACCTACGGTCTTTCTATCCGTATTTGAATTGTTTCCATCTGTGATAGTACCGCATACGATGTGTCTGACCTCGCTCTCTCCGCTCATCTCGATATAGGAGTGCGAAACGTATGACGGGGCCCTGCGGCCTCCGCCCTGCACATCGAACATGGAGCATTCGCCGGAAAGGAAGACATGGGTGCTTCCGTAGACCCTTCCGTTACACGTTCCCGCGATGATTGTACTGGCATCCCTTCTGCCGATGAAAGGCACGCTGTCATTGAACTCCCACTTGGATACCTTGTCCTGATAATAGCTGCCAGTCGCCTTGGCGGTTCCCGTCACGTAAATGAATGTTCCTCCTTCGCAGGCGGTTCCTTCGATAGCAGAATTGTCCGCACCTGTGTCCTTACTATAGGGAGTACTGTACAAATCATCCATACTATCGCCCCCCGCGGTACCGGCAAGAGCATAAATCACGGTCCCGCCCTTCATAACGAGGTATGTGGACAGATTGTTGGTCTTATCCCCAATCGTCGCCTTATATGATCCACTGACGAGGTTGGAGTACAAACCGGAATGGATTATGACGAAAGTAGCGATATCCACAGTCATTCCGTCGATACCGGAATTGAGCGCGGACACGACCTCCTTGCCGGTCTCCAAAGCCTCAGTTGTTGCGGTTCCGTTTCCACCTATGATACCCGGGCCATAGTTGACGGTATCCCTAGAGTTGGTAGTCATATTGGTTTCCGATGACACGCCGGTTATGCCGGTACCGAAGATACCGCGGTGATAATTGCACTTTATCATCCCATCCATACCTTCAAGATTTCTCTTCGTGAGAGTCTCCTGGTAGAATGTGACGTTGTCGAAGATTGTGTCACCTGAGAATCCGAAGGCCCCGTTCATCTTGATTTTCGCAACATCCCCAACACCCGTTATGACACTGAGGGAACGGAATGTACCTGGGGCAGGATCCCCCTTGGTAACATAACCTGCGTCGTTGCCGGTAGCGTTGTTCTTGAGCGCAAATATAGTACGGAACATGTCTCCCGAAGTGGCGGCTTTCGTCGGTGATTTCGAATATAACTGGTTGCCATCGCTTATGTACGGATAGAGACTGTTTGACGTCGAGTCAGACAACTTTGAGAGGACCTTGTACGGAGCCATCGTAGAGGGATTCAGTTCCGTAACGATCTTCCCCCCGGCCACGGTATCGGTACGGTCCGGGACATCCTGGCTATCGAACAGATCGGGCAGGATCCACCTGGCGGACAGCACGGTGAGACCGTAATTCACCGATCCGTTCGCAGGGCTCACAGGGGATACCACATCGCCAGGATAGACCAGCTTGCTTTCGGAATCCTCCCATCCGGCGAACACCTTGTTGACGGTGATGGGATATGCGGTTGGGTAAGTCACCTTAAAGGAATATTCGGCGGGGAGGTCCCCTCCCTCGCCTGCTTCGCTCACGACCCCGATGATGTCGTACTTCGACTGTGCAGGGTCCTCTATCATCGCCCCAAGGGTGTAGTTGTGCCCGTTCCAGGTGTATTCTACAGGAGAGGCGTTAATTGTGGCATCTGTGATTCCGTGAGAGGGGAGGGTGAATACGGTGACACCCGAGCCGCCCAGACTGTCCGAGGGGAGCGCTACCCTCTGGTCGCCCGAACTTAGGTACAGGACTCCGTCCTCCTCGCCGATCGAGTATTCCACCTTGACGTTGTGGGCGGCCTTGGCGACCTTGGCGGCGACGGCCTCACCCTTCCAGTTGCCGCTGTCCCCGTTGACGATATTGCTGACGGTGCCCGCCCAGAACTCGGGATTGTACTCCGTCGCGGGGATTCCGGAATACTTTACTTCGAGGGATTTGCCCTCGCCGTTGTTGCTGTTATAGGTGATGTGCTGTTCCTCGGTCCCGTTGCTGTAGGACGTAACGCGGGGGGTCGCTTCGGCCTGGGAGGAGAATATGCTTGCTACGGGGACCACCATAAGCAGCACTACCGCAACGGCGATGATGGCCGTCCTGAGATTCGCCTTTCTGGTCCTGCATGCCGAACGATTAACGCTCATTGTTTTCCCTCCATTGGCACAGCTGTCGAAACAGACACATTTTATAATGTAGTTAGCACGGCATAACCCTATTAAAGTATGACGTTGACAGTACGTAGACAGGTGTAAAAATGCTGCGTTTTTTCCTTATTAACAGCGATTGAAAAAAGGAATCGGGCATCGGATAATCCCGACTCGGCCGCCTGATCACAGCCGCCCCGTTTCGGCAATAGGTCCGCATCCGCGGAGCTGATTGCCCGTTCGCAACTGTGTTTCCTAATTCACAGTGACCACCTCACCTTCTTGAAGAGATTGTATACGATTACGAACCAGCCGATCATGTCGGCCACACTCTCCCGGGCTCTGGCCCGGAGAGTGTCGCCGAACATACGTTTCAGATCCGAGAAAGCGGCTTCCACCTTCCATCTCCTTGAATACCCGACCTCTTCCTTCCACGTTTCCTTTCCATCCTTCAGAATCCTTTTCAGATGCGATCCGCGGATCAGCGAACCCTTGCTTTTACCGCTGCTGGCACAGCGTCTGAACTGGTTCTTGGAAACCCGGATATTGGCCACGAATTCGATATTCTTCCGTTCCATCCAGTTCCAGTATTCCTTCTTGTCGTAAGCGGCATCGGCCAATACGCAGGCCACCTTGTGGCCTGCTCCGATGACCGCTTCCACCAGTCTCGTGAACATCAGCGAATCGTGGACGTACGGTTCGGTTATCACGTATGCGAGAATCTCGCTGGTTTCGGTATCGACCGCGGCGTGGAGCTTGTACCACCCGCGTACGCTCTTCTGGTTCCAATGATATACTCTCCACCCGGACGGCCTGTCGGGAGACAGGCCGGTGGAGTCTATCGCAACGGTTATCGGAACGGAACGGGGGCACGCCCCCGTTCCGAAAGCCATCACCCTGGCGTCCGTGACATCCGTGGTGCCGTCATGGATCCTCAGACGGTTCTTCCTCTTGTTCAGTTCCGAGAACGAAATGCCCGGAAGCCCGTATTCCCTCAGCCTCCTGGAAGCCTTTCCGGCGGCAGAACGGTATCCCATCCTTTTCCCTGCGATCTGCTTCATAGCCCAGCGGACCACACAGTCTGGAACCTGGAAGGGGGCTCCCGCCTTTCCCTGATTTGCCTTCTCCAATTCCTCCAGAATCCGTTCTTTCGAAGGGAACTCCTCCAAAAACCCTTCGAACGCGCCTTCCGAACGGTTGTCCCTGACCCAATTCCTTTTACCCTGTGTGACGTTGCATCCCATGTCGGTTACCTATCGCATCCGACCGCTCCTGCTTTGGATCTGGCTAGAGATATTGGGCAGGAGTGTATCCCTTCTTTTTCCGGAACGGCCGAATGATGAAAAAGTGATTACTTTTAACAATAAAAATCATTGCCAGCTAATGATTTTTAAAATTCGGAATCCGAATGACGTACCCGTATAAAACGATTTTACCGAAAACCCCGGATCCGCACTTCCGGACCCCTCTTCGAAGGGTATATCAATCCGCACTCAGATGATTACACGGGACCTAATAATTAGGAAACACAGTTCCCGTTCGCAATAGTTCTTTATTACGGAATCCCGATACCCAGTGCATGACCGATTACGCTATCGCTCTCGACATCGGAACCAGCGGACTCCGCTGTCAGGCAATCGAAATGGACACGGGGAAGACCGTCGCCACCGCCATCACGCAGAGGCACCCGATCCCCGGAATGAACGTCATCGACCACGTCAACTTCGCCATGAAATCCGGAGCGGATGTTGCCAACAAACTGATTGTAACCTGTGCCAACTCCCTCTTCGCCAGCCTCGGCATCGACCTCTCCAAGGTCAAGAGGCTCGGAGTGTGCGGCAACACCTTCCAGATGTCGCTGTTCCAGAACATCGAGATCAGGGACCTCGCCTTCGCCGGAGAGAACATGCTCAAGACCCTCGGCGTCAAGAAGATCGAGAGGAACGGAGCCGTGCTCAAGGCATCCGACATGGGCCTCAAGGACATGCCCAACGCGGAGGTCATCATCCCTCCCGCGGTCAGGCACGAGATCGGTGCCGACGCCATCGCCATGCTCCTCATGACCGGCGTCCACGAGTCCAAGGAACCCGCCCTGGTCGTCGACTACGGAACCAACGCCGAGATGGCCCTTATATGCGGCGACGGCAGGATCTTCACCGGTTCCGCCGCGGCGGGACCCGCCATGGAGGGACAGGAGATCGAGAAGGGAATGCTGGCAGCCCCCGGCGCCATCTCCGACGTCAACATCGTGGAGGACGGATGGCTGTGCACCGTGCTCGACGAGTCCATGATCCCCCAGCCCGGGGACGTCATCGACCCCCTGACCGGAAAGGTCGTCAGGAAGGGCAAGATGAAGGCCATCGGAATCACCGGTACCGGAACCGTGGCCGCCCTCGACTGCGGTATGAAGGCCGGCATCATCGTCCCCCCGAACATCAACACCGAGGACGGCAAGCTCCACCTGCAGGACGAGATCTACATCAACTCCCACGACGTCGACGAGGCGGGAAAGGCCATCGGCGCCATGAGGGCCGGATTCCTCACCCTGCTCAGGACCGCTGGAATGTGGACCGGCGATGTCAAGACCGCCTACATGTCCGGAGCATCCGGACTGTATGTGGACGCCATCAAGGCCCTCGGAATCGGAATGGTCGTGCCCGGAGCGGAGCACCTCATCCAGTTCGGAAACACCTCCATCGAGATGGCCCGCAAGATTGCTCTGGGTCAATTGGATCTCGACACCCTCCGCGCCTTCGCGGAGAAGCTCAAGGCGGAGCACTGCATGTTCGCCACCTCCGAGATCTTCAAGAACATCTACTCCATCGAGTACTCCGTCTGGTGCACCGGCATGCCCATGTCCATGTACGACGAGATGCTGGGTATGTACCAGCTGCCTCCTCTCGGCACCCCCAAGGAGAACGTCACCGTCAAGAGGCTCGCCAAGGCCGACCTGCCCGACACCGAGGTCGCCCCCGTCAAGACCGTCCCCTCCGGGACCATCCTCCAGGGAATGGTCGAGGGCTGCCACAACTGCGGCAGGTGCGTGAAGGAGTGCCCCGAGCATGCCCTCTCCATCAAGCCCTGCGAGGGAGGATCCACCGCCTTCGTCATGTCCGACAGGTGCGCCGGAACCGCCTGCAGGCGCTGCGAGAGGAAGTGCAAGGACCAGCTCCTGCACCTCGACAACTTCGTCATAAACGTCTGAACCAATTCGCACGCGCTCTCACGGGCGCGTGCGATACTATTTAAAGTATAAACCCTACCCCCGTTTTGGAATCTTGAAGAATTCGCGGTCGTCGCGATTGTTTGATATTCTTTCCCAAAGTGATTGAGAAATGACACAAAGCAGATTTGAGGATCTAGGCATTTCAAAAGACGTTTTGAAAGCCGTCAGATCCATTGGATGGT
>Ga0256405_10006027_pt1 | contig 19963 bp, 27 predicted proteins | sample RumenRJG_02DNA_FD_189096 | JGI IMG/M metagenome (GOLD analysis project Ga0256405, IMG submission 189096) | Bovine rumen microbial communities from Lethbridge, Alberta, Canada - RJG_02 | ecosystem: Host-associated > Mammals > Digestive system > Stomach > Rumen | place: Canada: Alberta... | reverse complement strand
AAGAGTGAGGAAACCACCCGTTCCCATCCCGAACACGGTCGTAAAGACTCATTTCAGTGAAAATACTTGGCGGGCCACCGCCTGGGAAGATAACCCGATGCCAGCATCTATTTTTCAAGCCTCTTATGAATTTATCATAAGAGGCTTGAAAAATGAGCTGGTCTTGTTCATTCGCGCTAAAAATCAAATAAATCTTTGATATGTATATTTAATGCATTTGAAATTTTAATTAATGTTTTTAGTCCAGGTTTATTTATATTAACTTCTACTTTACCCAAATAATCAAGGCTTATCCCTGATTTTTCAGCAAGTTTTTCTTGTGTCAAATGAGATTTTTCCCTATAAAATTTAATTTTTTTACCGATATTTATGTATATTTCTTGTTCATCCATTTGACAATTTTACTGGATATAGTATCATAATTTTACTGGATATTATCCAGTAAAATTTGTTTATTATATATACGAAAGGTGTACTATTATGTTAAAATCTTCAAAAGCGTTTACACTTGCTGAAACTCTTATTGTAATTGGTGTTATAGGAATAGTGTCAGCTCTTACACTACCAAACTTGAATAGTTCAACAGGTGATAAAGAAATTGTTACTAAGGTAAAGAAAATTTACCAAAATTTGAATGATGCTTATGGTAGAGCTGTAGCTGTTTATGGTCCTTATGATGAATGGTTTGTCAATGATGGTAATGATAGTGCAGCGAAAGCAAAACGAGCTGGCGAAAGAATAACTGAATTTATGAAAATTCAAAAAGACTGTGCAATGGAAGCAAATAAAGGTTGCGCCCATGTTGGTGCGGATGCAGCAACAACTACCTACAAAATAATTTCAACGGATGGTATGTCTATAGTATTTAGTTATTCATCTCAAAAAATTAATATTAGCGCAGACATAGATGGTCCAACAAAAGGAAATCGTAGCCAAGGAAAGGATAATTTTGCTTTCATAATTGAAAGTGATGACGTAGGAATTGTGCCTATGGGATTTAATGAATCATTTTCGGATATTTTAACTGAATGTAAGAATGGTGGCAGAAGAGCTTACTCTACTGAATGGATTATTAGATTTGACAATGCTGATTATTTGAAAATTGACCGTGATGGTAAATGTCCAAACGGCACAACACCGACAGAGTCCAACCCAAGGTGCAAGTAATTACCTGCGATTTTTCTTTTTCATCGCTTCTACAAACTGATTTTTTGCTTCTTTTTCCAGTTTTTTCTGATTAATTTGTTCTACAATAATGAATTTTGAAATAACGTCAATATCTCTATCATGTGTATCATAAAATTTAAAACAATATATTGGTTTTCCTGCAGGAGTTTTTTCGTACCTTGCAAAATTTGCCTTTAATCTTACTAATGTCTTAGAGTTCAAAATTAGTACAATATAAAAATGCTTATACATACTTAATTTCAAGTTTGAAGTATTTTCTTCGGAATTCTCTTGAAACAGAGGTTCAATATTTCCAACTTTTACTCCACCTGCCGATAAATTAATAACTTTCCCAAGGGACATTAACATCCCATCTTCTTGGTTTGTATCGTTAGCAAATATTATTACGTTTTTAATTAAATTTAATCTGTAATAAGACCTTTGTTGACGTCTTTCAATTTGCGGAGGTGCTTTAATTGTAAAATAGATTATATTTTTTTCTCTTATAATATCTTTTAATTCTGTTTCTATTATATATAGAGCATCTTCTGCGACAAATTTAAGAGTAATTTGCTGCGGATAATTTATTTCAAAATTTTCACTATATAAAAAGTATACGGATATATATTTATCGCCAATCGCATCTCTGCTTACTTCTATTTCATTTTTTTTTATTTTCTAAATCTGTATAAGTTACTAATATTTTTTTTACTTTGGTAGAGTTAAACAAACTCCAACGAATCATTTCACTGCCAGTTTCTTGCAGATATTTGTTTCTTTTATATTCACTAACGTTGTGTCTATTGAACATTGAAAGAGTATCCTCTAATATTTAGTAACCGCAACGTGTCAATCTTGACTAACGACTTAACATTTTTTCAATAAATCACGTTTACAATTTAATTAATTGTGATAGCGCTACCTTGTTATATATTTTATTTGTATTTTTTATTTTTGTCAATATGTTTTGAGTATTTACTCTTTGTAATAGTATGTAAGTTCAGTATTTAAGTCTAAGGGCAAATTATTGTCTTTAAATATGCCTATCTTAATTCCAATTTTTGCTAATCTGTACAATATACTTACTAATAAAACACTAAAACCGTATTTACAAGAACGGAAAAAATTTATTGACGAAGCTTCTTTAAAATATTTTGTTGGACAAGATATTTCACCTATTTTATATTTATTTATAAATAGTAAAGCTATAATTTCATTATCAAAGATAAAATCGTCATTACAACTTTCAAGCGGCAATTTTTCTAAAACTTCTTTGGTAAAACCTCTGAATCCGGTGTGATATTCAGATAATTTTTCCTGTAAAAAGAAATTTTCAAAGCATGTTAAAAATTTGTTTGCAATATATTTATAAAGCGGCATTCCTCCTTTTAGCGCTGAGCGACCGAGCATGCGTGATGCCAGTACTGCATCATATTGTTCAAATGCCATCATTGATGCCATTGCAGGTATTAATTTAGGTGTATATTGATAATCAGGATGAAGCATTATTACTATATCCGCTCCGGCTTTTAGTGCGGCTTTATAACAAGATTTTTGATTTGCTCCATAACCTTTATTCTCTTTATGAACTATTGTTGTTATTTTTAAAGATTTAGACAGCTCTTTAGTATTATCTAAAGAGCTGTCATCTACCAAAATAACTTCATCAACAAATTCACGATAAATCTCGTCATAAGTTTGTTTTAATGTCAATTCTGCATTGTACGCAGGCATTATAACAACGATTTTTTTACCGTTTAGCATTAGTCTTCTGAAATAGCCTCAACTACAACTATTTCATCATCTTCTGTTTCTTCTTCTACAGAATCTGTTCTGATTGATGCTTTATTTGATGATAATGATTTATCTTTTACTTTTTTAACTTGTCTTAATAGCTTATCAGAAAGTAAATCAATACTTGCATACATTGATTCTGCCGTTTCTTCCAAGTGTAGTTTCACTTTGTCTAAACTGCATCTTACTTCTGCTATATGTTTTTCTGCCGCTGCAGGATTTTTAATTACAGATAAAATTACTTCTATACCTTGTATTTGGTCATAGTGAGTTGCAACTTTACCTATTTTTTCTTTTACATAAGCTTTAATAGCATCTGTTATCTCTATGTTTCTTCCATTTACGTGTATACGCATCTATACGCCTCCAATATTAATACAACTAATGTTAGGATACATGAAAAAAAATATAAAATCAATTGCAGAGTTAAGTAATGTAATTTATTTTAATCTGAAATAATTTGTTGTAATTCTACGTTAGGAGTTCCCAACACTCTTACTAATTCTAATACAGAGGCTTTCATTTGACATTTTTGTGATGAGCCTGAAAAGAAATCTTTATAAAAACAGCCTTCGCAATTGCAACCTCTTTTATAACAATCTAACGCAGTAGGTGTCCATCTTCTTACTGCTACAGCTCGTCCCATGTCTCGACTTCTAAACACTTATTATGTCCTCCAAGATTTTTTATTTTACAAGATTATGATTTATTTTGTCGGTTCTAACTGAATGTCATGCCCGACCCCTACCCAAAAAGCAATTATCACTTGCTGTAATAACATTGTAAAATTTCAAACCATTTTTGCAAGAGCATTTTAGCCATATTTTCACATTTCGCAACATATAACTTAATTATACATTACAGCTGAGTTTCAACTATATCAACGACCATGACTTTTGCACTATGACATGATTTGCGCTAATTAAAACATGAAAACCCATGAGGCGTGCATGTTTCCATGTTTTAAAAATTGGTTAAGAAATGTAAATAATTTCAAAACCCATGCCATTTTTGCCTTTTTTGGCATGCCTTTTTAATAATTTTTCTTGAACTTCTGTTATATTTACTGTATGCTTTTCTTGTTAATATACAAATAGCAAAGGAAGATTATTTTGAATAACGGATTTATTGAAGACGGTTTTATTTTAAACCTTAGTAATGCAAGCAGTGCAGCGGAAGTTATTTATGAATTGAGTTCAATTTTAGAAATGGAAGAGGCTCAAAATAAAAAGATTTGTTTAAAACTTGAAAATATTGATTTAACTCAATCTCAATTATTGAGTATTAAAGCTTTAATTGAGTCAATGGATTCTACTCTTGAATTTATTGATACAACATCGGAGGTAACTAAAGAGGCGGCTAATACTCTTGAAATCCAAATTTCTGAGCTTAAAAACGAAATGGAAATTCCTCAAATTCAACCTACAGAGGAAGAATTGCAGCAGTTAACTGCAAAACCTGATTTATTTGGTGAAAGTGTTCATGATTTCGCATTCCAAGAACTTGCTCAGGAAGAAGGGTTAATGAAACCCGAAGAAATGAGAACTTATGCAACAATGGATGATGATGAAACTCCGGATTTGTGTTTGGAAGAAGATAATGAAGAAGTTGAAAAATTACCTACTTTATACATTAATCAAACACTTCGTTCAGGACAAACGGTTTCATCAGAAGGTAATATTGTTGTTATTGGTGATGCTAATCCAGGAAGTGAAATTATTGCAAGAGGCGATGTTACTGTTTGGGGTGTGTTGGGCGGTATTGCTCATGCCGGTTCAAAGGGTAACGGTAATGCTTGCATCAGAGCTTTAAAAATGAATGCAATACAATTGAGAATTGCTAATTTATATGCAAGACGTGTTAATACGGAAAATATACCGTTTGTTCAAAAATCTTCTTCTTTTATACCTGAAGAAGCTAGAATTGACGGTAAATCAATAGTTATAAAGACAACATACGAAAGTAAGGAGAAATAATGACAGGTAGAGTTTTGGTAATTACCTCAGGTAAAGGTGGTGTTGGTAAAACAACTACTACTGCTAACATTGGTACAGCTTTAGCTAAAGCTGGTAACAAAGTTGTATTGATTGATACAGATTTAGGTTTAAGAAACTTAGATTTGTTATTAGGTTTAGAAAACAGAATTGTTTACACTATTGTTGACGTTGTTGAAGAAAGATGCAAGCTTAAACAAGCTCTTGTTAAGGATAAGAAAAATCCTAATTTATGCTTGCTGGCAGCGGCTCAAACAAGAGATAAAACAGCTATTACGGGTGAACAATTAAAATCAATTTGTGAAGAATTAAAAGAAGAAAATGATTTTATAATCATTGACTGCCCTGCGGGCATTGAACAAGGTTTTGAAAATGCAACCGCCGGTGCTAGTGAAGCGATTGTTGTTGCAACACCTGAAATGTCTGCTGTCCGTGATGCAGATAGAATTATCGGTTTATTGGAAGCAAAAGAACATATTGAAAAATATAATCTATTATTAAACAGAGTTCGTCCTAATTTGATTAAAACAAACGATATGATGAGCGTTGAAGATGTTGTTGAAATTTTATCTTGTGAATTGATTGGTATTATTCCTGAAGATACAGGCATTATTACTTCAACAAATAAAGGTGAACCAATTGTTAATGACGAAAAATCTTTAGCAGGTCAAGCTTATCAAAATGTTGCTAAAAGAATTATGGGACAAGAAGTTGAATTCCTTGACATTGACCAGCCTCAAGATTTAATTTCAAAAGTAAAAGCATTTTTCTTAAATTTATTTAAGAAGGAGGCTTAATCCATGAAAGAAATATTTGCTGATTTTTACAATAAAATTGTGGACTTTTTCACTAAAGCAGATGAAAAAGACAAAACAAAAGATGTTGCAAGAAATCGTTTAAAACTTGTTTTAATGCAAGATAGAACAAACTTAAATCCTCGTCTTTTGGAACGCTTGAGAGGCGAAATGATAGATTTGCTTTCTAAATACGTTGTTATGGATAAAGAGTTATTAGAATTAAACTTTACTCCGGAAGACGACCAGCTTGCATTAATGCTTTCTATTCCTGTTATAAGAGCAAAAGATGAAGAAGAAATAGAAGCTGCTCTTAAAGCTGAGGATGAAGAAAAAGAACGTCTTGCAAAACTTGCTGAGGAAGCAGATGAAGATGACGACGAAGAAGATGATGATGAAATAAATGAAGAAGAAGATACAGATGATGATGAAACTGAAGATGTCGAAAATCAAGAAGAAGTAAGCGAAGAAAATCCTGAAACTTCTGAAAATAATGAAGAACAACCAAAACCAAAGAAGAAGAAAAAGAAGAAAAAGAAAAAATCTGCTCAAGCTGAAAGTTCTGAAACAGATGAAAATAAAGAGAATAACGAGCAAGAAAATACTGAGAATAAAGAAGAAAATGAACAATCTGAAACTAGCGAAGAAAAAGTAGAAGAAGTTCAAGAAGAAAATAAAGAAGAACAAAGTAATTCTGAAAATCAAGAAGAAGAACAAAAACAAGAAGAAAATAATAGTTCAGAAGAACAATAGATAAAAAAGCTCCGATAAAATCGGAGCTTTTTATTTATTAGTTTTAAATTTATTTTCTGTTGCCAACATAAAAACTTGAATTAATATTTGCTCTTAAAATAGTCTTACCTGCTTCAACAGGTGCAGATTCTTCAACTGCGGAGTCTGCTGTAGCACCTAAAGCTCTTGATTTCATTGCATAATTTACAACCGGGTAGTTTGTAGATTCAGAACAGCTTGTGTTTAATGTTTTAAGAGTTAAAACCTGTAAGCCAAGCGGTTTTAAACTTGCATTTGCTCTGTTTTTAGCTTTATTTGTCAATTCTCCCAATAAAGCATTACATTCGTTCTCATAGTTAGTTGCTTTAAACACAAGATTATCAACTCTTGTTACCCCTTTTGTTGCTGCCGCATTTACGAATTTTGAAACCATATTTATGTCTTTAACATATACTATTACAGAATTATAAACAGTATAATCTTTAAGTGTTTTCTTTCCTTTTTGACCGTATTCGTAGTTTGGATTTACGCTGTAATTTGAGGTTTTAATATAGTCGCCTCTTGTTGAATTAAGCATTGATTTTAGGGTATTATATAATTTTTCTGAAATTTCTTTATTTTGTGCAATGGCTTTTTGTGCATCAACATTTTGTGTTTCAACAGCAAAAGTGAGTTGAAACGCATCAGGTGAAATTTCTTTTGTACCTGAAAGACTTATGTCTACAACGCCGTTATCCAAAGCACAAACAAACCCTGCACTTAAAAACGTTACAAGTAAAATTGCAAAAGTAATAAAATATTTTTTCATAGTAAAATCCTTTCTTTTTTGCTAATAATAAACTAAAAGAAAGGATTTATCAATTAATCTTTAGACATTTTTTTTCTTGATTGCATTACAATAATTACTTTATGGTTGCTGAACATATAAATTGAAAATGCTACGATAGCCCACAACAAAATTCCTTGTAATAAATTAATTTCAGGTAATGCAATTGACGGAGCTAAAGTATTCCATAAAGCCATTGATAAATAGCCCGGAAATCCAATAAATCCGCAAGCCAAGCATACTACAATAAACAAGAATAAAGCTAAACCGCGAAATCCGTTCACGTCGATTATTCTGAAATGCTTGTTCATAAAATTTTCTAACCTCTCCTTGTAAAGCCTCCTGCGACTTCACGTCGGAGGTGCTTATTTTTCTGTGTTTATCATCTTGAGGAATTCTTCTTCACTCAATATGGTTATACCAAGTTCTTGAGCTTTTGTAAGTTTTGAACCTGCGCTTTCACCTGCAACTACAAAATCCGTTTTTTTCGTTACAGTAGAAGATGTTTTTCCGCCAAGTTGTTTTATTTTTTCACTTGCCTCACTTCTTCCCATTGTTGAAAGTGTACCCGTCAAAACGAACGTTTTGGAATTCAACACAGTTGATTGTACTACTATTTTATGTGTCGGATGTACCCCCAAAAGGTTGAGATTTTTTAGCAATTCTATATTATACGGTTGGGTAAAAAATTCTTTTACAGAATTTGCAATTTTATCCCCAATACCGTCGATTTGTGCAATTTCTTCTATATTTGCATTTTGTATTGCCTCTAAAGATTGAAAATGATTAGCAAGTAAATCTGCGGTTTCTTTACCCACATGTCTTATAGATAGTGCAGTTAAAAATTTTGTCAGAGGTTTTTCTTTACTTTGTTGGATTGAATTATACATATTATAAGCTGATTTTTCTTTAACTAAATCTAATTGCATAAAATCTTGTTGTGTAAGTGCGTAAAAATCGGCCGGAGTTTTTACCATATTCTTTTCGTATAACTGGTCAATAACGTTTGGACCTATAAAATCAATGTCCATGGCATCTTTTGAAACCCAATATTCAAGGCGAGATTTAGCCTGACTTGGACAGCCGAAAGTGTTTGGACAATACAAATTAACTTCTCCTTCAGGTACTACAAGTTTTGTACCGCATGACGGACAAACAGTTGGTGCTTCATAAATATGCAGGCTGTCGTGTTCTTCGCTGTCAACGTGTTTTATTACTTTTGGTATAATTTCTGCTGCCTTTTTTATTAAAATAGTATCGCCAATTCTTACATCAAGTCTTTTTATCTCGTCAAAATTATGCAAACTTGCACGAGATACAGTACTTCCTGCCAATAATACCGGTTCTAATACTGCAACAGGAGTAATTGCACCTGTTTTACCTACGTTAGTCGTTTCAATATCAAGTAATTTTGTGTTTACTTCTTCCGGCGGAAATTTGAACGCTGTTGCCCATTTTGGAGCACGGGCTGTGAAACCTAATTCATTTTGATATGCAAAACTGTTAACCTTAATTACAACGCCGTCGGTTGCATAATTCAAGTCAAAACGCTTTGTTTCCCACTCTTTGCAGTATTCTATCGCTTCTTCAATATTTTTTACAAGTCTTATATTTTCGTTGATTTTAAACCCTAAGTCTTTTAAGAACATTAAACTTTCATAGTGAGTTTTTGGGGCATTTTTCACTCCTTCTAAAATCGGAGTATAAACGAAAATAGACAAATCTCTTTTTGCCGTAACTGTCGGGTCAAGTTGTCTTATAGAACCGCTTGCTGCATTACGTGGGTTTGCAAAAATCTTATCGCCTTTTTGTAGATTTTCTTCGTTTAATTTCTCAAAAGAAGTTTTTGGCATATAAATTTCACCTCTGACTTCTAAATTATATGGTTTTGAAATTTTATGCGGAATTGCTTTTACGGTTTTTAGATTTTCTGTAATATCTTCGCCGAAAATTCCGTTTCCGCGGGTAACACCTTGTGTAAATACACCTTTATTGTAAGTAAGAGCTATTGCAAGTCCGTCAATTTTAAGCTCGCAGACTAAATCAACATTCCCGACTTCCTTTTGAACTCTTTCGTACCATTTTTTCAATTCTTCGTGATTATTTGAGTTATCAAGGCTGTAAAGTCTGTATTTGTGTTGTACTTCTTTAAATGATGATTGAATTTTTGTTGAGCCGACTTTCTGAGTTGGACTGTCAGGTGTTACAAGAAGCGGGTATTGTGCTTCAAGGGCTTTTAATTCTCTGAACAATTCATCATATTCAAAGTCTGAAAGTGTAGGATTATCTTCAACGTAATAAAGATAATTTGCACGATTAATTGTATCCCTCAAATATTTTATTCTGTCAGCAACCATAAAAATAACCCCTTTAGTATATGCTTATTTTAACACATATTTTCTAAACGGGGTACTTATTAATAAATAAAATTGCTATTGCCGAGGCTCATAGGTTTGAGCATTTTTGCAATTTCTTTTGAGTTTACAATCCAGTTAATGATGCCGTCTGAAAATTTTAAAAAATGATAAGTAGATGCGGTAGTTGCAATTTCTGAAGCATCTATCAGGTTAAACATTGAAATATCAATGGTCATATTTGCGGATTTACTTTTTCTGATAGTAGATTTAATGTTTTTTAAAATTTTGTTTGGATTTTTTTCAATAAAAGGTGTTTGAACTTTTGTCTGTAACATAATTATCTCTCTTATGTTTGTCTTATCGTTCAAAACATTACAAAAATTTGAAGTTTTGTATTAATTTAATACTTTTGTATGAGATTATTGTATAATATAAAAAAGTGGAGAAAATCATGAAAACACTTAATCTTACTGATACAGCCAAAAATGTTTTAGATATAGAGGCTAAATCAATATTAAGAATAAAAGAAAATTTGGATGAAAAAGAATTTAATAATGCAATTGATGCGATTTATAATTGCAAAGGCAGAGTTATTGTTTCCGGCATGGGTAAATCAGGTCATATAGGTAAAAAAATTGCCGCAACTTTTTCATCAACAGGTACACCGTCGTATTTTCTGCACCCCGCAGAAAGTACTCATGGGGATTCAGGTATTATAACAAAAGAAGATGTAATTATCGCAATTTCAAACAGTGGCGAATCACAAGAGTTATTAAATTTATTACCGCTTTTAAAACGTTTTGGTGTAACGATTATTGCCATGACAGGAAATCAAAATTCAACATTAGGAAAAGCAAGTGATATTTTTATTGACATTTCGGTAGAACAAGAAGCTTGTCCATTGGGTAAAGCACCAACCGCTTCAACAACCGTTACTCTTGCAGTTGGAGATGCATTGGCAATGTGTTTACTTGAAAAAAGAGGGTTTACGGAAGAAGACTTTTTAATTTTTCATCCGTCAGGTGCATTGGGTAAAGGTTTTACATATAAGGTTTCAGATCTTATGCGAACAAAAGATTTGCCTGTTGAGGATGAAGATAAATTATTTACGGATGTTATAGAAACAATTTCTGAACATAAATTAGGTTTGGCACTTATTGTTGATGCGAAAGGATTATTAACAGGTATACTTACTGATGGTGATATTAGGCGTAATTTAATAAAATACAAAGATGTAAGCAATTTAAAAGTTGTTGATGCAATGACAAAATCACCAAAAACCGTTAAGGCAGATTCTTATGCGGCAAGCGCTTTGCATTTAATGGAAAAATATTCGATAACTGCGTTACCTATTGTAAACGAAGTCGGTGAACCTGTTGGTGTTGTGCATATTCATGATTTATTAAAAGCAGGAGTGGTATAATGAATGACGTTATAAAAGAAAAGGCTTTAAAGATAAAATTACTTGCATTTGATGTTGATGGTGTTATGACAACAGGCGAAGTTACTTATGATGAAAACGGTGTTGAATATAAGTCCTTTAATGTAAAAGACGGGCATGGTCTTGTAAGAGTACAAAATGCAGGTTTTATTACTGCAATAATTACTGCAAGAAATAACGGAACGGTAAGACATAGAGCAGAAAATTTACATATAACAGAATTATATCAAGGACAAAAATATAAACTTCCTGCATTGGAAGAAATTATGAAAAAATATAATTTAACTTACGAACAAGTAGCTTATATGGGTGATGATTTACCGGATATTTGCATTCTTGAAAAAGTTGGTTTAAAATGCTGTCCAAATGATGCTGTCGATGAAGTAAAAAGCATTTGTAATTTTATTTCAACAAAAGATGGCGGAAAGGGTGCAGTAAGAGAATTAACAGATTTTGTTCTTGACGTTCAAGGCATAGAAAAAGAATATATAGTATCAGAGGGAAAATAAAAGGAGTTTAAAATGTACGAAGTTAGCGCACAGGTAGAATTTTCAGCAGCTCACCATTTATTAGCTTATGAGGGCGGAAAATGCGAGCAGCAACATGGTCATAACTGGACAGTAGAAGTTATGGTTAAAGGTGATATTTTGGATCAAAGCAATATATTGGTCGACTTTAAAGCTTTGAAAAGAGATTTAAGACTAATTCTTTCAGAATTAGACCATCACGATTTGAATGAATTACCTGATTTCAAAGACGAAAGTCCAAGTAGTGAATTTATTGCTAATTACATTTATTACAAGATGAAAGAAAAGTATGTAGAATTATACAAAGTAACTGTTTGGGAAACACAAGGTTCTCGTGCTACATACTACGAGGCTGAATAATGGGTGTTTTAGAAGCAATAATTTTGGGTATTGTGCAAGGTTTAAGTGAATTTTTGCCAATATCAAGCTCTGCGCATCTTGTTTTTACATCAAATATCTATTCTGTATTAACAGGAACATCAATAGACGTAGATACTTCCAGACAAGCATTTTTAAGTATAATGCTTCATTTGGGAACTTTAATCGCTATTTTTATATATTTTAGAAACGAACTTTGGACAATAATAAAAGAATTTTTCAAAGCAATCGTAAAAAGAGATTTTTCGGATCAAAACGCAATGTTGGGTGTATATATTATAATTGGAACGATTTTTACTCTGGCAGTTGCATATCCACTAAAGGATATTACTGAAAAATTGCTTGTTTATCCTCAAATTGTCGCAGTTTTATTGATTTTAACAGGTGTAATTTTATTTTTTAGCGAATTCAAATCAAAACATTTAAAAGAACATACAGAAAAACTTGATTATAAAAAAGCAATTTTAATCGGTTTGGCTCAAGGTCTTGCTGTATTTCCGGGATTTTCTCGTTCCGGTTGGACAATTGCAGCAGGTTTGTTTTCAGGCATGGATAGAGTTTCAAGCACAAAATTTTCGTTTTTACTTGTCATACCTATAATTTTAGGTACATCAGTTTTTTATCCTATACTCGAAATTAAGCCTTCAGAACTGGTTGGATATAATTGGATTGCAATAATTTTAGGAACTATAGCATCAGCAGTTGTGGGTTATTTTTGTATAAAATATTTTTTGAAATTCGTTGCAAGATTTTCAATGAACTTTTTTGCATATTACTGTATAATTGCAGGTTTACTTGTAATAGCTTTCTTTACAGGGTTATACTACGGTGCAAATGTGTCTTAATTGTTAATCATTTGGTGTAAATTCAAAAATGTCATTAGGAGTACATTGCAAAAAATTGCAAAGTTTATCTAATACATCAAATTCAATACGTCCAACTTCGTTATTGTATAAACGTTGTACGGTAGAATAACCTATTCCTGTCATTCTTGATATTTCCGCAATTTTTATTCGTTTTCTACCCGCAATTTCAGATAATTTGTTAGTAATCATAGATGATATTGTATATTATTTTAATCTTGTATTGAAAAATATTCTCTTGTAGGGTAAAATATTCTTGTAGAGAATATTTTTAGTAACATTACTTAAGAGGATATTATGTCAGAACCAATATCAAACGAAGTACAATTTTGTGAATTGTTAGCAGATTACAGAGAAATTTTAGGTACAATCAGGCTCATAAGAGATGCTGCAGGAAATGAATCGGATGAAGTTAATATTTCGGATATTAATCATTCTATGAATTTGCTTGCAAGAAACATGGAAGATGCAAATAAAAGATTGGATAAACTGTATGACATATTCAACACAGTTTATTTTCAGGAGTAAAATAATAAAAAGTGCGTAGATTTATCCTTGCATTAGATCATTATAATTTATATGATGTTCTCTTGCATAATCAATAAAAAGAGCTTCTTCTTCGGTTAATCGTTTTGTAAATTTTAGAACTTTGCCGGTAATTAATTTACGACCGCTATTTTCTCTTGCGCCACCCCATTTTGCAATATTTTTTTGAACTTCAGAATTAATTTTTTCTTGACGTTCTTTGGGTAATTTATTTATTAAATCTTTAGTTGTAATTATTTTATTTTTCATTACTTAAACTCCTTTTATAATTTTGAATATTTCTTAACGCTTGTTCAATATATCTTTTAGGTGCTTTTTGTGTTTTCTTTAATGTAATAAAACCTATTATAATAATTTTTCTTCGGTCTTTATCATATTGAAAATAAGCTCTTACACCTTTCGGTTTTAATTCATACAATCCATCACCTAATGAATTTGTCTTAGGATATTTTGTTCCAATGTATTCAAATGTGGTAATTGCTGTTAATATTCTATCTTGATTTTCTGCATCAAGCTCATTATATTGTTCTATGGCTTCAGGTGTAAATTCTGCTGTAAATAATTTATCACTATCCATATTTTTATTGTAACATGATTTTGTAACTTTTTCAAGAGTAAAATAATAAAAAGTGCGTAGATTTTGTAATCTGCGCACATATTTTTGTGTGTGAAATGTGGGTGGGTTTAAGGGTAAATGAAATAAATGTGTGTGTGAAATGATTTTTAAACTTTTTGGAATATAAAAATATATTCATGTTGGAAGATTGAAAATCCGCCTGCAAGAGCCCTGTAACGCCATAAATTGGCAGTTTTTCCTTTAGCTCTTTCGTTGCCTTGAATATCTTTTACAATTATTGATTTTAGTTTGAAACCAAGATGTTTCATTCTATTCATACATTCAAAGCCAAGAGGCTGAACTTCTGAATTTTTGTAGCTATCTCCAATAATTAAAGCGGCAAAACGTTCTTTTTCAAGTAAGTTGTATCCGTTTCTAGCTACTTTTTCAAATAAATTATAAAATTCTTCTGTTGATGCACAGTTAGATAAATCTTCTTTTTTATTTGAAAATTTAATTATATCATCATAGGGTGGGTGCAGGATTAGAAGTTGTGCTTTTTCTTCGCCCATAACCTCTAATCTTGCTTGAATTTTGTCTACAATCTCATCACTTGCAGAATCACCACAGATGAGATTCATATCTGTAACTAGTTCTTTTGCACTGAATTTTTGGCTTACAGAATCCACCAATTCTTGTTTTAGTTCAACACCAATGCAGCGGCGGCCTTCGTTTAGAGCTTCAATACCTGTTGTACCTGAGCCAAAGAATAAATCTAAAACTACATCGCCTTTTTTAGTATAGCGTTGCAAAAGTTGCTGTGCAATTTGAGGAATGTAATTTCCGTGATATTCATTTGAATGACCACCGGTTTTTAAACGAGTCGGAAATTGCCAAAATGTATCTGTTTTAATTTCCGGATAGTTTTTCCATTCTTTTAAATTAATATCATTGTATGCTGTGGTTTTAATCGGATTTGTTGTAACGGCATTTAACTTAGCACTTCCTTGTGCTTGTTTTAACTTCGTGTTAGTCATTAATCTTACTATCCTCTGTCCCTCTTTGTGTCTTAATAATATAAAAATTTTTCGACTACTTCATCAAATAAAAAGAGGATATTAAAAATTTTTTCTACATAAAACAGATGATTAAATTTACTTTATTTTGATTTTATTTTGGGTTAAAATACAGGCATGGCAAGAATTAAACAACTATCAAAAAATTTAATTAACCAAATTGCAGCAGGCGAAGTTATTGAAAGACCTGTATCTGTTGTTAAAGAGCTTGTAGAAAACGCTATTGATGCCGGTTCTACAAAAATCAGTATTGAAATAAGCAATAATTGCAGGGATATAAGGGTAGCTGATAATGGTTCAGGTATTCATCCTGATGACATTATGTTAGCTTTTTCAAAACACGCAACAAGCAAAATAGAAACGGTGGAAGACCTTTATTCTATTGAAACTTTAGGGTTTAGAGGAGAAGCTTTATCCAGTATAATTTCAATCGCAAAAGTATCTTGCACGACAAGAACAAAAGATTATGATTACGGCTTAAAGGTCGAATGCGAAAATTCCGAAGTCAATAAAACGCAAATAGGCTGTGCTGTCGGAACTATTATGAATGTCAAAGACTTATTCTATAATATTCCTGCGAGATTAAAATTTTTAAAAAGCGAAAAAACAGAATTTGCATATATTCAAGAGCTAATACAGTCATTGGCTTTAATCAATTCAAATATAGCATTTGAATTAAAAAACAATGATAAAACAATATTAAAAACAAATGGTTTGGGTAATTTATTAAATACGATAAAAGATGTTTTTTCTCGAGATACAGCAAACAATCTTAAAGAAGTTTTGAAAACTGATGAACTATCAGGTTTAAAATTATCAGGATATGTATCAACTCCTGATTACACTCGTTCAAGCAAAAAATATAATATTTATATCAATTCAAGAACTGTTAAATGCCAAGTTTTTCAAAAGGCAATTGATACTGCCTATAAAAATATGATTGCAAAAGGAAAATATCCGTTTGTAGTTTTAAATCTTGAACTTCCGCCGACAGATGTTGATGTAAATGTTCATCCGTCTAAAAAAGAAGTTAGATATAAAAATACAAATCAGATTTTTAGTTTTATATATTCTGCCATTGATATGGCTCTTTCAAATTACGTTGAAAGACCTGTAACAGATACTATAAGCGTTGTCGAATTTAAGGCAGATGAAATAAAAACTCAAAAGCCGTCAGAAGATGTTTATGTAAGTGATTTAAAACCAATAAAACCTATACAAGAAGTGTTTATGCAGCCTAAAAGAGAGTTGCCGAAAACGATTAATCCAACTATTGAACAAAAAACAATAGTCAAAATCCCTGAGGCTCAGGAAGATGAAACAGAAAAAATTATTGGTCAGTACAAAAAAACATACATTTTGATTGAAAAAGAGGATGGACTTGAAATAGTTGATCAGCATATTGCAGAAGAAAGATATATATACGAAAAATTAAAAACTCAAAGAGAAATTGCATCTCAAGTATTATTTTTATCTGATGTTATTGAAGTTTCACCAACAGAGGCTCAAATGATAAGGGATAACAAAGATAAATTTGCTCATTTTGGATTTGAAATTGAAGTTCTAAATGATAAAGAAGTAACTTTTAAAAAAGTTCCGCAATTGTTATCAAGAGTTAGTACAAAGGAAATTTTATCTGACATTTTAGAAAATCTTGACGGTGATATTGCAGGACTTGAAGAACACATTTTGATTACAACTTCATGCAAAGCTGCGGTTAAGGCAGGTCAAGAATTATCACTATTTCAGATGCAAGAATTAATAAAAAAATGGAGAAAATGCGAAAAACCGTATACTTGTCCGCATGGTCGTCCTATTTCAAAACACATCCCACACAAGGAACTTGCAGGATTTTTTCAAAGAAATAAATAAAAAAGCGCCATTTGGCGCTTTTTTATACTACTTTTGCTAATGCTTCAAAAATTACAGGATCCCATTTTACTCCGGCTTCTTCTTTCAAAATTTCAAGAGCTTTTTCTTTTGACATTGCTTTTCTGAAAGGTCTGTCAGAAGTTAAAGCTGTATAGGCATCAGCTATAGCTATAATTCTTGAACCTAGAGGAATAGACATTCCTCGCAAACCTTCAGGTTCGCCTCTGCCATCCCAGCGTTCTTTGTGGTAATGAATATATGGGATAACTTCTGATAAGAAATTTATGTTCATTAATAAGTTTACGCCAACGTTAGGGTGATTTTGCAATCTTTCCCAATCTTCTTTTGTAAGTTTTCCGCCGTGATTAAACAAATCTTCCGGTAACGTGATTTTACCCACATTTTGTAGTAGTCCTGCGTAGTATATTAAATCGCTTGTTTTTTCATTTAATTTTAAGTTCTTGCAAATTAACCTTGATAAATCTGCTGTCAATTGAGAGTGAGCAACTTTATATTCACCTTTAGCATCGACTGCTTTTGCAAGTAAGGTTACAAATATTTGCTGTTCATCGCCTAAATCACCAATTAGAGCGGTTAATTCTGCTCTCATGTGCTGTAAATCTATCATTGCAGCATTTTCATCAACTAACGTGTTATTGACATCATCAATGGTTTTTTGCAACGACATTGATGTTGCAAATAATCTTGCCATTGATACTATTAATTTACTTAATTCAGGTTTAAAAGATTTGTCCGTATAACTTTCAACAACAACAACTCCTACGTTATAAGCATTGTTGCTCATTGGAATTGCTGATAATAATTTGACTTTATCTTCAAACAAGGCTTTGTTTGGAACAAAATCTGAATTATCATTAGGATTTTTAATTTCTACAATATCTCTTGTATTAAATGCATCTGCAACAAAAGCATGCTGATTTAAGTTGTAGCCAATGTTTTCCTTGTATATATCGTCTTTAAAATCAATAGAAGAACCCACTAAAAGCAAATCGTGATTTTCTGTATCAAGACCTTTTGCAAATTCTTTTGTTAAATATACATGACAAGCATCTACATCTAACATTTGAGAAATCGTTTTTGCGATAGAATTATAAATTACATAATCTTCTTTTGAATTAAATCCTAAAACGCATAGAGTATTGTCTAAAGAATATATTGAAACAAGTTCCTTTAACTGATTTTTTAGACTTTCCATTTTGTCTTTTTTATCTCTTTCGGTTTTACCGATTTTTTCTGCTAAATCATCAGAAATAAGACATTCAGATAAAAAATCGCCGAGATTTAATGCAAAGATTTCTTCTAATGGATCATCATTCATCAAATCCATGCTTCGTCCAAATAGAGATGCTCCGTTACTATTTTCCTCTAATTTTTTTTCTTCCATGACTGTGAATATCCTCTTGTTTTTTCTTATGTTCTTTATATCGGCATAATTTTTCAAAACTTTGATGTTTTTTGAAAAGTTTATACTAAAGTATGAAAAAGTCTAAACTTTTTATATAAAATATTTACCTATAGTTTGTTTATATTAGCCTTTTGTGGTACTATGTAAATAAATGTTACGGTTTTAAATCATTTTGAAATCGTTTTTTTTTAAAATACTTTATAATAGTGTAAGTGGCACGTGATAAGAGAGGTCAGGTGTATTATGTCAGAAAATCAATTTGAATCATTTCTTGATAAAAATAAAGGTAACTTGGATTATTTAAACAAAAAAGACAAAAGAATGCGGTTTAATAATGCAAAAGATCCCATCTATTTTGCATTTAATTTTGTTGAAAACAGACCTGTAAGTGCATTGTTAAAAGATTTTTTTAATGATTTAATATTTGAAATAAAAAAAATATTTTCACCAAAAAAGAAATAATTGCAAAATAAGAGTAAAAAGCTCCGATTTATCGGGGCTTTTTACTTAATATTTATTAAAAAATATCATAAAATATTTGTAATTTAAAAGAATATCACATAGAATATTAATAAGGGTAGGGGAAATGGCATTACAAAGTTTAAGTGATATTACGCTTACACCGAGCGAAGTTAGGGATATATTGGATGCTGATAATAATGAAATTATCAGTTTATGTAAGCGTGCATCCATTGTGCCTCGAAGAAACAGACGAGGTTTAACATATTTTTCTTATGATGATGTAAAACGTTTACAGCAAGCAAAACAAATGAAAAATACGCTTGTGAGAATTTCTCCAAATCAAGTTGTTGACAGAATAATGAATTCTTTTAGCGAAATGGAAGAAAAGATTTCCAATAATATTTTGGAAACTCTTGATAAAAAGTTGGCAGAGAAAATGCAAAATGTGGAAGGCATGGCTGCTGAAGTTATCAGGCTGCAAACAGAAAATGAAAAATTAAAAAATAAAATTATGGAACTAAATCGTGAAAATATCAATATGAAAATGGAATTGGAAAAATTTGAAAAAATAGGGTTTGGTTTTTACAAAAAGTACGAAGTAAAAGATTATAGTATATAAGGATTTAATTATGGCTGTTAAGGAAAAAGATAAAGCGGAAGATACAGTAAAAGTTTCACCTGAAAGGGAAAAAGCTTTAAAACTAGCAATCGAAAAGATTGAAAAAGATTTTGGTAAGGGTTCTATAATGAAGCTTGGCGATAAGCCTGCAGTTAGTGTCGAAGCAATACCTACAGGAGCTTTAGATTTAGATATTGCCTTGGGAATAGGCGGTATTCCGAGAGGTAGGATTATAGAAATATATGGACCAGAAAGTTCTGGTAAAACAACTTTAGCCCAACATATTGTTGCCGAATGTCAAAAAAAAGGTGGAATAGCAGCATTTGTAGATGCGGAGCATGCTTTAGACCCTGAATATGCTAAAAATATTGGTGTAAAAGTTGAAGATTTATTAATTTCACAGCCTGATACAGGTGAACAAGCACTTGATATTACAGAAGAACTTGTTCGTTCAGGTGCTGTAGATATTATTGTTGTCGATTCAGTTGCCGCATTAGTTCCAAAAGCTGAAATTGAATCGACAACAATAATAT
>Ga0256405_10006025_pt1 | contig 19966 bp, 27 predicted proteins | sample RumenRJG_02DNA_FD_189096 | JGI IMG/M metagenome (GOLD analysis project Ga0256405, IMG submission 189096) | Bovine rumen microbial communities from Lethbridge, Alberta, Canada - RJG_02 | ecosystem: Host-associated > Mammals > Digestive system > Stomach > Rumen | place: Canada: Alberta... | reverse complement strand
AAATATCTGTATCGAAAAAGACTATCAAAAGTTATGCAGAGTTGTCAAGTTCTGTCCTGTCAAACTATTCTGAGCTCATTACTAAACGTACAGAACAGCTAAACAAATCTGTTTTCAAATTCGTTACTAAGGATGACTTGAACTTCTTCTCGTTATCCATGTTCGCTTCTATTGAAATATGCTATCTCAACAGGCATAAATACCAATTTGATGAAATAGACCCCATCTATAGAAGCAGTTGCCAGAAGCAGTTGTACGACAGTTTGGATAGAAGCATGAGTATTGATGGAATTGAAGCACTTGAACGTTTCGCAAGGTTTTGCCGTTCAATGGGCAAACCAGCATTCAAGGATGATGACTTCAAAAAGAAAGCAGATCGGACCATGAAGTATGCTTTGCTTTTCGGAACATTGTTCTTTAGAAATGCGACAGGGAAAGAGGAGCATCTGAAGAAACGGGTTCTTCAAGCCTTTCAGTCACTTATATCCTTATTCGATATTCCTTCTGAGAAATACCTTGAGGATGAACTTTCGCCTTTGTCAGAGAGATATGACTACGCATTCCGATATAGGCATGTTAAGAACTTTATAGATAAACTTAAATAATTGACTACAGATATGCTGGGCGCAATCATAGGAGATATAGTTGGTAGCCGATGGGAATTTAATCCCACAAATGACTACAATTTTGAATGGCTGTCGGATGAGAACGGCTTTACGGATGATACCATCTGTACGGTGGCTGTGGCCGATGCCATACTCCATAACTCAGAAAACTTCGGCAAATACATTCATGAATGGTGTAATCGCTATCCGAATCCGATGGGAAGCTATGGTGGCCGTTTTGCCCAGTGGGTTCATAGTGACCACCCACAACCCTACAATTCCTTCGGGAATGGCTCAGCAATGAGGGTGAGTCCTGTGGCATGGGCAGCAAACGACTTGGAGTTTAAGTATCTGATGGATTTGGCAGAAAAGAGTGCAGTTTGTTCCCATAACCACCCAGAGGGCATAAAGGGTGCTCAGACAGTTGCCTTGGCAATTCAATATGGAATAGAGTTGCCGTGTTATCACCCGAATTTTACGCAAGAACATGTCAAGGAACTTGTTGAGACCTGCGCAAGTCGTTCTGGATATAACATCAATATCAGAAAAGAAGATGTTATCAATAGGTTTGATGAAACTTGTCAGGGAACCGTACCTGTTGCACTGTGGATTATTGGTGAAAGCACATCGTTTGAGGATGCTGTGCGGAAAGCCGTAAGTCTTGGGGCTGATGCTGATACCCTCGGAGCTATTGTCGGTAGTATTGCAGAAGCAATCTGGGGGATTCCCAACGAGATGCAACTTCAAGCAATGAAATACCTGCCTGCAGATATGAAAAGAGTGGTTCTTCAATTCTATAGGCGATACATAAGAGACAGCTTTATTGCTGGTTATGGTGACGAAGGTGCTGCTATGGACTTAATGGCTGAAGATTAAATAGAAGTATAAATAGTAATTAGAATTATGAGACATAGAATAAAAGCAGGTAAAGTTAGCTCGTTTACACCTGAAAAACAAAAGGTGGAGGTTGAGCAGCTGGAGGATAGAGAAGTTGCCGAAGAAGTGGAAGAGATTTTCGAAGAGGATTCGAACTTCAGTAATGATGACGAGGCCTTGGCAGCAATGGAGTTCTACGACAGTCCTGACGCAATGGAATAAAACTTTATCGCAGGGATGAAAAGACTTATATATATTATAGGTGGTATTCTACTGTTCATGGTTTCATGTACCAGCAGGAAAAGCCCAAATGAAGTTATAGTTGGTGACATGGATAGTATCGCAGTTATAGACTCTATGCGTCCAGACATGCCACCTCCCCCACCAGACAGTGGAAGGTTCGAAGGCCATCGGCCACCACCTCCGCCTGATGGTATGCGCCCTGGCGGGCCGCCACCTCCCCCACCCCATGGAAAAGGTCGTCCTCCCCACAAACCAGATAATATGCGTGGCTTTGATCCTGCATCGGAAGATGACATGGACGACAACGGCATGAGCCGCTACATGGAGAATAACGATGAAGAAGGTTGGGATTAATACACTATCGATTATGGCATATACATACAAATATCCAAGACCGGCAGTAACGGCTGACTGCGTGGTGATAACGAGAGAGGCAGAGCCAAAGGTGCTGCTGATTCAGAGAGGTGACCAGCCTTTCAAGGGAGGCTGGGCTTTCCCCGGTGGTTTCATGAACATGGACGAGACAACGGAGCAGTGCGCCGTCCGAGAATTGGAGGAAGAGACAGGGCTTCGGCTCTCGAAAATTCAGCAGATAGGAGCCTATTCCAAGGTTGACCGTGACCCACGAGGAAGAACTATCACTGTTGCCACCTAACTGGTAATAGAAAGTATAAGGAGGTCACAAAATGAAGAAATATACATATATTATATACGCCGTCGCCCTTATCAGTGGTTTGGCACTTTTCTCGTCGTGTAGCAATAGCGATAATGCCGCCGGACTGGATGACACTCCCATCCGTATCGGCATAGCATGGCGTGGCGACAGTACGTCCATCTCCTACACCAGTGCGCTGCAGAGCGTGCGCGAGGCTGGAGGCGTACCCGTGCCACTGCCACTACTGAAGTCGCCCTTTATGGAATACGAGGGTGATGAGTTGCTGGCAAAGTACACTGACGAGCATGGCATAGTGCTACAAGAGTATGCAAACAAGGTGAAGAACTAACCCTTTGCCGGCCAGGACATCGCCAGCCTGCTTGCCACTTTGGACGGACTTGTCTTTACAGGCGGTGCGGACATCAGTCCTACATTCTATAAGACTCCGGAGCCTTGGCACGGTATCGAGGCGGAGGGCAACTGCGACGGACGGCGCGATGTGTCGGACTATATACTGATGAGATGGTGCTTGGATCAGGAGCCGACGTTACCAGTACTATGCATCTGCCGGGGTATGCAGATGCTCGGCGTGGTCTCAGGCGCACAGATGATACAGGATTTGCGTACTTATTTCGAGGTCCAGGGACTGCAATATGCCGATGAGCATCGCATGGAGTCTACGGCTGAACACGGGCGCGACTTCGCCGTTCATGATGTCACAGTCACCGACCCTTCGTCGCTGCTTAGGCAGATAGTGGGCAGCGAGACGGTCAGCAGCGTGCCATCATGGCACCATCAGGCCGTGCGGAGCGTGGAGGGAACACCACTTAAGGTGACCGCTGTCACCAAGACCGGCGGCATAGACATCATCGAGGCGGTGGAACGAACGGACAAGCCCTTCTTTATAGGCCTTCAATACCACCCCGAAGTGGCTGTAGCAAAGCATTCTAACGGTGCTGCCGATGCCTCGCGCTTTATGGATTACGACAGTGCCCTCTGTTACTTCCGTGCCCTTATAAAACGAGGTGCGCAAAAACATTAAATCAAAATCAGACAAAAAAACAGCAATGAAGAAAGCATCTTTCTTACTGACCGTACTCTTCACACTGGCACTGACCGCCTGTGTGCATAAGACTCTCATCACGCCAGGTCAGAGCCGCGTGGGCTATTCCGCTTGGAACACGCAGGTTAGCTACACACATTGCGACCCTCTGCCCAAGACAGGGAAGCCTGAGTCCGTCCGCGGCACATGGGAGGTTAACGACGGCATCTTGCAACACAAAGCATCCGAAGAGGCCCCGTTGGCCATCTGCAACTACATTATCCCTTCCAACCACTACACCATCCAGTGTACTGCCCGCAAGGATAGCGGGCCGGATGGTTTCATCATCGTGTTCAACTACGTGGATGCACAGCACTTTTGCCAACTGAACTATGGTTACGAGGGTAACACGAAGCACGCCATCGAGCAGATCAGCGGTGACAGCAAGAAACAGTTGGCCACACGCTCTGGCAGCATAGAAACAGGGAAGTGGTATAACGTGAAACTGACCGTGGCAGGCGACAGCATCAAGGCATGGCTCGACAGTGAACTCATGTTCGATGAAGTACTCAAATAAAATCGGACGAGAATAGTGTAGCGGCTAAAGGAAAAAGATGACTGTTGATTTCGACATACTGAAACGAAATGAGCTGAAGGCTGCGGTTGGATACTGAATGGCAGACAATAGACAACATATCATCCACGGCTTGCGTGACGGCATACCCATTGCAATGGGCTATTTTGCCGTGACGTTCTCGCTTGGCATTATTGCTGCGAGGGCAGGTCTGACGGCACCCTTGGGATTCCTGAGCAGTTTCTTTACCCGTGCTTCGGCTGGCGAATATGGCACATACACACTGGTAGCGGTACAGGCAGCCTACGTGGAGGTGATAGCGATGTGTCTGGTGGCCAACCTGCGCTATATGCTGATGAGTGCGGCACTGTCGCAGAAGATTGCTCCTGGCACATCATGGTTTCACCGCATACTGATGGCCTGTTGCGTGACCGACGAGGTGTTTGGCATCTCTGTTGCCCATCCGGGCTATACGCCACCAGCTTATACTTACTCTGCAGCCCTGATTTCTACGTTGTTCTGGGCATCGGGGTGTGCTGTGGGTATCGTGGCTGGCAGTCTGTTGCCACAGCCGATGGTGACAGCCCTGAGTATGTCGCTCTACGGCATGTTTCTAGCAATAATTATCCCACCTGCCCATAAAGACCGGAACGTGCTCTATGCGCTGTTAGCCAGTTCCGTATTGAGTGGTCTGTGTGCTGTGGCACCTGTTATCGGAGAGTGGAGCAGCGGTATGCGTACAGTGATGCTGACGATAGTCATTTCGGCTGTTGCTGCATGGCTTAAACCTATTAAGACAGAAGACGATGGAACAGCATAGTATTCTCATATATATACTCCTGGCCATTGTCATCACCAATCTGATTCGCGTGACACCAATGGTACTGATCAAGGGTGAGTTACACAACCGCTTCGTGCGCAGCTTTCTGTATTACGTGCCTTATGTTACGCTGGCCGTGATGACCTTCCCAGATATGATTCTGGCTACGCCAACTCCATTGCCAGGCATCATTGCGCTGTTGGCTGGCATCGTTGCAGCATGGTTCCGCCTGGGACTATTCCCTGTCGCTGCCATCTGTTGCGTCATCGTCTATTTGTTAATATAAAGGAAGACAATCTTAAATCATTGTTTTATATCTCCTCAAGCTTCACGTAGTAGCGGAGGACGGGGCAGATTTGATTGACAAACGAGCGATAGAAGGCCATCCAATCACGGCGCTTTGCCTTATTCTTCATATTGATATGCTCGTTATAGATGGCGCATCCCATCTTGTGTTCAACGAGTTGGGACGTGAAATCTATTCTCTTGTCGCAGGCCTTGAAATATTCAAATAGCTGTACCGATTTTAGGTACAACAGCACTTTGTGGGTGTAGATGACAAGCCGGGGGGCATGAATACGCTCCAGTTTCGTGATATAGCCATAGGATTGAGCGATAGCATTACCCATTCCTAGCCATTGCACGGGGCGGTATTTCTTGAACTCCGGGGTGATATGCATGACTTCATCGGTATAAATACGAATCAGACTGGTTCGGATGTCCACCACCAGATAGTTGAGCAAATCGGCCATAGACAGCGTGGAGTCGGCATCCATCGTGTTTCGGGTCATCGCTTCAAACTGCTCACGTCCGTCATCCGTGGGTATCAGGAAATGGTGGAAGTCGAAGTGCTCTCCTCCAAGATGGTTGTCCAGCAGTAGCAATGAACTCAGGACTTCATAGAACTTGTCGCCAGAGTCGAGGTCGTAGTCGATTTCATAACTCCGTTCGCCAGTCTTGCGAAACGGCATCAGTGGTGTATCTGGATTAACGACGAGCTGCGTTGCAATGGTGACATTGTACTTAGATTCCATCTGACCAATGAGGTCATCGAGTTCGTCGATGGACTTGTTCTGGCTGATGGCGTAGGAAACGACATAATACGCCTGATTGTACAAATCCCTATCGGACTGGGGCTGCTCGGCTTTGAGTTCAAATACCTGACGGTATAGCCATTCGTATGCTTCATCGTATCGTCCGAGATTGTAATAGATGGAGGCTATATACAGATAGGGGTCGCCATGATCTTTATCGCATTCCAGGGCCGTTTTAAACTCCTCTATAGCACTGTCGTATTCGCAGCGCTCCAGATACAAGCGTCCCATATCCTTGTGGGCCTCGTAACTCTCTGGGGCAAGTTCAAGACGTCGGAGATAGTAGCCTTCGGCGGTATTGAGGTCTTTCTTAGAGAACGCCATGTCGCCCATGATGCCAAAGGCCTCACTGTTGCTGCTGTCGAACTGGAGGACAGAGATCAGATGGTCGGTGGCGGTATCATAGTCCTTCTGCTGCACAGCATCACGAGCCAGCTGAAGGAAGTTCTCCATTGTTTCTTTCTTAATCTCAGGCATACTTATACGATGGGGCGTTTAGAACGGAAATAGTCATCAGGGTATTCTTCCCGCATTCGTTGTACCTCGCTGTTAACATCATCCTCCAGCGTCTTGACGGCCTGATGCCAGTCGTCAGGTAGGCTAAGATCGTCGTTTTGCGAATCATCATAATATCTGGCTCTTAAGCAGCGAACCCTCAAATTGTGCTTGTTGAAGAACCAGCAGATACCATTGACATCCTCTGCTATCTGATAGACAATCTGCCGATATTGGCTGTTCTCATTCTCTTTCTCCTTAGTACCCTGATACAATTTGCCGTCTTTTCCGACATGGCAATCCCGGCGAGGAATGTAATAACCATCATCGTAAGAATATATGCTGAACGAATCCGTGTTCCTGATCCTGTATATTTCGAGACATATTGTCTCAGGGAGTTCTTCCTGCGGGTTATCCTCCTGACGATTGGAAACGGTGATGCCATGGCGTTCAACATCGATGAGAATGTCTGAATAGTCACCACTACGCTCTTCTGCATTGAGATCAAGAACACTTTGAAGCTTAGACAGGGGAATCGTTTCTCCCTTTTTACCAATGAAAAGACGCTCGATACCATCTTTGATGCTATCGTCTTCACGGACTTCCCAATCTTCATCGACGATGGGATAGGTCATAAACTTCCCACAGTGGTATTTTTCCTTGTCCTCTTCAGTGGCTTCCGCTATCAGCACACCTTTGAAGTCATAGAACCAGCAGCCAAGGCGAATCACCTTCTGCTCGTGGTCAAGTTGTATCTGTATTTTCTTGCTTTCGTCGTCAGTCATAGCTGGTAATTATTGTCTACTTTAAACATTTCGGGTTGCAAAAGTAATGAAAAAATAACGGAATAATGAGTGATTTAACTATTTTAGCATAAAAAAGTATCGTTCTCTTTATAGGGAGTGCTTGATTATTGATGATTATTTTGTATATTTGCGCACAAGAATAGTGAAAACAATGGAACAGATAGAACGAATTCAGAAGATGGAGAACCGGTTAAGTCGTGCTTCGCAAGTGGTTATGAAACTCTCTGCCGCATTAGATGACTATATTGAGACGCTGGAGGATATCAGTGCATTGGAGTCGTATTATGGCAGTGAAGCGTGGAAACAGGATTTTGCTGATGATGAAGCCAATAGTCTGCCGAAAGACTTAAAACGAGGTGTGCTCAGCGAAGATGGTATCTGGAATCTGCTGGAGGACCATCGAGCGCTTAAGGTCCGCATGGAAGAATGCTTAAAGCACCCATGACGAATGTCCCAACGAATAAGAAATAGTACCCATAGTGGACAGATGGAGATCAAATAATGAAATCGTTGACAATAATCATAGCAGTAATGATGATGAATACATGTAACGGGAACGTGACGAAGGAGCCGATAGTAAGGCCTGCAACTCAGGCGAACAGGTTCTATACGGGTGATGCCAAGGAACTGAGCGAGGAGGTGGATAGCTTCTTGGCGCTGCATGCCAAAGATAGGAAGTACGAGCAAGTAGCTGCAGTGATAGTGCCTCATGCGGGATATTATTTCTCTGGCAATGTGGCTGCAGCAGCGTATCAGTCGATACCGGACACGCAGGCCTATAAGAGGATATTCCTGTTGGGGCCAAGCCATCATGAGTGGCTCGATGGGGCTTCGGTGAATACGGAGTTCGACTATTACAGTACGCCATTGGGCAATGTGAAGGTGGATGTCGAGACGGCTCAGAAGCTGACAGAGACGGACAGTGTGTTTTCTTATCACGCCAAGGCTCATGATAGGGAACATTGTCTGGAGGTACAGTTGCCGTTCCTACAGAGAAGATTTGGTGAAGTTCCGCCCATCGTTCCGATAATTATATCGACCAACGACTTCAGTAAGTTGCAAAAGATAGCGGAAGTGCTGAAGCCTTATCTGAAGGAAGAAAACCTGTTTGTTATCAGCAGCGACTTCTCGCACTATCCGAAATATGAGGATGCCTGCGAGGTGGATGCTCGGACAGGCAAGGCTGTGGAGAGTGGTGACGTGGAGCGTTTTATCGCTCAGCTGGAGGAAAACTCCCGAAGTGGTGTGAGAAATCTGGCTACGAGTGCCTGTGGAGAGCTGGCCATTGCTACGCTGATGCTGATGATGCAGGATGGCGGCTATGAGGTGAAGCACCTGCTGTATCAGAACTCTGGCGACATTGATGATCACGATCATAGTCGTGTGGTGGGGTATCATGCGTTTGCGGTACTTAGAAAGAGTGAATTCTCATTGAATAACGAGGAGAAACGGATGCTGAAGGACATTGCCCTGACGAGTATTAAGGACTCGTTAGACGGGAAACGGATTGTAGAGCCAACAACGCTGACAGCAACACTGAAGCAGAAGTGTGGCGCATTTGTATCGTTGCACAAGCAGGGACGTCTGCGTGGCTGCATTGGCCACTTTGGCGAAGACGTGCCTTTGCACGAAATAGTCGCAGAGATGGCTCGTGCGGCTGCCTTTGAAGATCCTCGGTTCATGTCAGTAACCAAGGACGAACTGGATGATGTTGACATCGAAATCTCTGTGCTCACGCCTATGCGTCGCATTCGGAGTCTGGATGAATTCCAGTTGCACAAGCATGGTATCTATATCAAGAAAGGATATCGCAGTGGTACGTTCCTGCCTCAGGTTGCCGACGAGGTAAACTGGACGAAGGAGGAGTTCGTAGGCCATTGTGCTCAGGACAAAGCAGGCATCGGATGGGATGGCTGGAAGGATGCGGAGTTGTATGTTTACGAAGCGATAGTGTTCTGATGGAGTGCAAATACTATAAACGGTTGAATGATGGACGGGTGGAGTGTCTGCTCTGTCCGCATCATTGCAAGATTGCCAACGGCAAGACGGGTATCTGCCGGAGCCGTCGTAATAAGGACGGTGTGCTGGTGAGCGAAGTCTATGGCAAACCCTGCTCGCTGGCCATTGACCCCATCGAGAAGAAGCCGCTGTACCACTTCCACCCTGGTACCAAGTGCCTCTCCATTGCCTGTACTGGCTGCAACTTTAGGTGTTTGAACTGCCAGAATCATGAGATTTCGCAGGTATCGCCAGCGGATGTTGGTCATTATGACCTTTCTCCACAACAAGTCGTAGATCTATGCTTGGAGCACCACTGTCCTGGTATCGCTTATACCTATACAGAGCCTCTGACGTATCTGGAGTATATTGTGGACACGGCTCAGTTGGCTCACGAAAATGGTCTTTGGAACATCCTCGTAACAGCGGGCTACGTATGTCAGGAGCCATTGGAAGACCTACTGCCGTATCTCGATGCAGCCAACATCGACCTGAAGTCGTTTAGCGACGATGTCTATCAGAAGGTCAGCGGTGGATACTTGCAGCCAGTCCTCGACACCATCCTGGCTATGCAAAAAGCTGGCGTATGGATTGAACTGACAACTCTCATCATACCTGGCCTGAACGACGATATGGAGATGATTCGCCAGATGTGTCGCTGGATAGTGGACAATGGGCTTTTAAACAACCCTCTGCATTTCAGCCGTTTCTTCCCAAGATATAAGATGCAGGACATTCCTCCGACTCCCATCCATACGCTGAAGGATGCCAAGCGGATTGCTCAAGAAGAGGGCATCAAGTATGTGTATTTAGGAAATGTTTGATATGGGACAAAAAAGAAAGATAGCTATAGTGGTTGGGGCTTCTTCAGGTATTGGCATGGAGGTGGCAAAGCAGCTAATTGAACAAGGTTGGACTGTTGGCGTAGCCGCCAGACGTGTAGATTTACTACTACCAATTGTACCCGCAGCTGTGGAATATATTGATGTGACTGCTGATGACGCGACGGAAGGGCTAAAGAGACTCATCGACAAGTTAGGTGGCATGGAACTCTACTTTCATGCTTCGGGCATAGGAAAGCAGAACCGCGAACTAACTGAGGATATAGAACTGACAACGGTACAGACGAATGGTATGGGCTTCATTCGGATGATTGGCGAGGCATATCGATATTTTGTTGAGCAGGGGTACGGACATATTGCTGCAATTACTTCTATAGCAGGAACGAAAGGCCTTGGCCCTGCCCCATCCTATTCTGCCACGAAAGCCATGCAGAACGTCTATCTACAGGCCCTTGAGCAACAGGCAAGGAGTCGTGGCTTAGACATCCGCTTTACCGACATCCGACCTGGCTTTGTAGATACGGCATTGCTGAGTGGCGACTTCCGCTACCCGATGATGCTGCGGCCAGAGAAGGTGGCGCAGGAGATTGTCTATGCCATCAATCATCGTAAGCATATTCGCGTTATCGACTGGAAATACCGTATCCTGACAGCCGTATGGCGCAGGATTCCACGATGGATTTGGAGAAGACTAACCTTGACGGTAGCTTTGATAGTTACGACTGTATTTTCGTGAAGCGTGAGACCTTCGCGTGGTTTTAAAACCACATGAAGACCCCATTGGTTGTATACAAACTTGACAATAATGATGTAAACAATAATATCCACATAAATGCTTTCGATAATGTTCACAATATTGTTAACAATAATGTAGACAAGGTAACTGAAGATGTTGTATGATTCCTTACTTTGGTCTATAATTCTTCTACAAAAGTATTGATATTGTAAACACAATGGTAAACACTACTGTTTACAATAGTGTTATCAATACTATAAACAATAGTGTTTGAAATATCGTAATCAACAATGATAACAATTTTGATTTCAAGATTGTTAACAACAGCTTACCAAAGTGCAACCTTGCCAAGACCTGCCATGTCAAGAGACAATGGAATACCCAATGCCTTGGATGCACGGGTCAGGCTTGAGAAGGAAATGCTCTTACCTTTCTCAAGACGGCTTATCTGGGATTTCTGTACCCCAATACGCTCGCCCAATTGTTCTTGAGTGAGGTTCTTAGAGATACGTGCCTGTCTGATAGCCTCGCCAACTTTGTAGGCATGAACGGCTTCATCCACACTTCTTTCGAACTCGTCACGCTCAGGGGTGCCAATTGGCCCGTAGTCCTCTTCGAGCAATTCTTCGAAGTCGTATAACTTCATATCGCCAACCTTTCTCATATCATTTTTGATCTTTCAATACCCATTGCCAAGAGGCAAAGCGTTCGAACTCAGGTGAGAATTGGATGATATTGCCGTCGCGGTTGGCGAGGCCATTCTCGATAGCCCATTCAAGATCCCGATCGACATGTTTGTAGTCGTTATACATACCCTTATACATAGCTTTTACATAGTCGTCGTAAAAGCATCGTCCTGTACCAAGCACCTCACGGCATGCCAAGAGAGAAAAAAGGCCATAGCCGTCATCCTCATACCTGTATTGACCGTATATTCTCGCCAGCTCCATTAATTCATCCACCTCTTCTTGGTAGATGATATCATCATCACACATTTTCAGACCATCGAATGTTACGCCGATGTCTTGCCATAGCTTGATCAGGTGACACATCCTGCTAATAGCCGCCTTTGCACTCACACTTTTGCCGTCCTCCCAGACCTTAACACGAACGGGAGCTCCTTTCTTTACTGCAAGGAAATAGTCGCAGCTATCTGTATTTCTGTGATATTCTGTATCCAAAAATCCAGATAACATTCCAAGCTCATTATTTTCAGCGATTTCGATATTCATGCCCGCCAGTTGTAAAGATTCCACAATGTCAGCAGGTCTCCATAATCCGTCGGCGTCATGTCTATCCATCCACACCAAGTTCGCCACATCTTCCAGATGTAGTGTGTCACCTTCAAAGCCAAGGAACAGCACGTCATTCTCAATTGGCCCCATGTCTTCGGGTATGAAGCAGTGGCGAAATTCAAACATAGGACGCGAAGGCATGCGGTATACTGGTTTGCTGTCGTATTTCACCTTACCGTCCTCACCTATTTCACCCACCAGCATTGTACCAATCAGCTGTGCGATGTCCGTCGTTGGTCCTTCCCAGACAAAGGCATACACCGCATATGGTTTCTCTGCTGGGATGTAATGACTCGGAATATTGGTGCCCTGAAATGTTGTTGGGCCATGATAATGATGATGTATTTGATCCATATTTTATTTGTTATATCTCGGCAAATGTACAAAAACAATTTTGTAACTACAAATTTATCTCAAAGAAAAGATATTCCCCTCATCATGGACGATGAAGGGAATTACACTTATATTACAAAATGATTCTTTTTTCTCATAACCTTAAATTTTTATATAATATCCTTGATTTTTTTCTTTGAGATAGGTACGTCAACGTTCACTGCGCCGTTTTTGCGCTCATAGCGACTGATTCCGATGGTTATCATATGCTCCATCAGCTCGCGTATAGAAAGCCCTTCTTTCTCAGCGATAGCCTTAACCTTCGCTACCAGGACTTTGTCACATATAAAACAAAATCTATCCCAGTCATAGACCGTCTGTTTTACACTCTTCTTCTCTTCATTTGAAGGACTTGGAGTTGCTTCAACACCAGCTGTTTGGTAAGCCTCGGAAGCCATATCAAAGTCAAGAGGCTGTATGTTCTTTCTCTTTTTCATATTCCTACTGCTTTTTTATAAATTGCAAAATCTTCTCAAATGCGTATTTAACCTCAAAGCGCTGCTTATAATTCAGTGATAGTGTATTACAACATTCCAGTTCCACACGTTCCATTATTCGAGCTGTAATAAACCCCAACTTGCCAAAAGCGTCGTAAGCCATATTCCTGGCATCTACTAACTCTCCACGCTTCTCGCAGATAGACTTCACCATATTCGGCACGAAGACGATCTGAGCCTTGTTATTGACCATCTTAAAGATGCCACAGAACGTAGCCGTCTCGCGTACATTTTTCCTGTCATACCTAAACGGCATCACTACAACATCTGCAGCCTTGAAAAGCAACTGGAGGTAATTGTTGTCGATATTACCGGGACAGTCAATCAGTACCACTCCAGGAACAGCCTTTATCTTTTCGATAACAGCAGTGGCATTCTCATCAACACGTATAGGTTTGATAAGCCAAGAGGGAGAAGCTTCTGGATTGACCTGCAGGTCATCCAGACGATCTTTGTAGAGAGAAAGCTGAGGATCTGCATCCATAGCCAGTACTGGCACTTCCTTCTCAATGGCATAGGAAGCGAACAGTTCAAGAAGGGTGGTCTTTCCGGTTCCGCCCTTCATGTTTGAAAAAAGTACAATTTTGTTTCTCATATTACTTGCAATTTGAATTGATATCTTTAATTCGAATGACGACCTTTATCGATTTATCTGCTTGTGCATATTCTTAGTGTTCACAGGTCAGAAAATTTAATGATTTGTCTGATGGTTATTCTTCAGATATTCTTCCGGAGTACAGCCATAACGCTTGAAAAAGACGTTACGCATCTGAATGATTCCATCTTTAGGTAAGTCGTAGATATTATCTATCACGGCTTTTGCTGAAGATAGCGAGATATTCTGTTCGTTGATCTGCTGAATGTTACGATTAGAATCCTGCTGCTGCTTAACAGCCTCAGGTGAAGGCTTTTTAACCTTATACTGAATCGATATGCCAGGAAGCAATTTCTGAAACTGACGTGAGAAGGTATTGAAATAAACACCCTCTAACAGGTTGTACTGGTCTTTTGTCGTCTCAATACGAATACAGTTATCCAATTCAAAGACCTTTTCAATGCAGACACCCGATAAGTCATCCTTATCTTCCTCTTTGACCTCCTTCATAAACTCAGCAAAGAATAGATGCCACTTTTTATAGATGCCCTGACGCGTTTCATTCTCTTTCTTCCTTTGTGCCTCATATTCCTCAGTGAGGTATTCGTCACGCTTCTTAGCACATTCCTCAACGAAGTCCTTCAAAGCACAGGTAATAACCATCGGATCAACCTTACCGTAGAACTTGCCGAAATCCCCACGCTTAAAGCGATAAAAGAACAACTGCATCATGGAGAATTTTATGTCTTTATACTCGGAAGCAATAAAATCAGCAAGATCTTCTATCTGGTCGTTGCTCATACTCTTTGAACCACAAAAGATATTCAAGTCACCAATAGCAACAGATAACCAGTTCGAAGAAGAATTTTCTCCTAATGCCATATCAAGCATAGCAAGCGTTGAATAGTCTGCCATGATGCTCTTACGCTCATCACGGCCAAACTCCACCTGTGTTTTGGGATTAAATGCAACAGCAAAATCCTTAAACGACTGGAAGTTCTCTCTTAGGTTGCTTACTTGCTGCTGCACGGCTGCTGATGATATCTACGACTCCTTGGCGGAGGTCTTCAGCTGTTCGATAGCCGTTGTTATTGTTTCCTGTTTCATAATTGTTGTTCTCAAGTTTAAAAATTCCTTTCCAACCGTTACTGATAGCTTGTTTTACGATCTTAGATGCAGTCTGAGGATTTCCTTCAGATAATTCGACAAGTCGATTATAGCATGTCTTAATGCTCTTTTCTGACTTGTACTTAAAACGCTGGTCAGAGCGCTTATACTCCATGAATTCAAAGAACGCCTCACGGAAAGGCTCCTCGATGAAAGACAGGTCGAATTTCTCATATCCTTGCGGATTATCATTCGTCTCACAATCATCGTTGTTTTCCAAAGATCCGTTTCTGCGTCTTTCTCGGTTCCGTATTTGAATCTTTTCCGTATCCTCTAAAGAACTTCCTTCTTCTCTGTTGTCCTCTAAAACAACTCCAGAGTCATCAACAGGGTTATTATCCCCATTCCCCCCAAGGGGGGGTAGGGGGGTATTAATATTTTTCTTTACTTTACTTTCCTTTACTTTACTTTGTGTACTTTCCACTGACATAACTTGAGTTTTGTTGGACATAACTTGAGTTTTGTTGGGTATTAAATTAAAATCATCTATTATTTTATCGAGTAAGAAAGGTTCGTTGGCATAAATTTTTCTATTAGAAAGGAGTGCAATTTTTATGTATCTCTTCTGTACACCATAGGATGTAAGAATATTTTCATTTTTAAATAAATTCTCAATAAACAACTCGTTCTCGACACATGCTTCAATTACACTCGTAATGTACTCTTCTTCGTATTTGAGAATACCGGCCAAATTAAAAATCAAAAACTTATCAACTGATATATAGTAACCAGCTTTATAAATGAACTCAAGAATTGTAAGATACACAGCATACGCATTTCCTCCACCATGATAATACATTAGTCGACGAACATTGAAATTATCATGCATATCAACGTCATGAGGGAAATAATCAATTCCTATTTTCTTTGGTCGAGCCATATTATTCAGTTATTATACGTTGGACATCTTCATATAGGAAAAGCAGACGGCCTCCAACCTTACGGTAGTCCAGTTTGCCCTCTTTTTTCCACCTCCATAGCGCGGGATATTTCACGCCAGTTAATGCCTCCGTCTGGCTGCAAGAAAGAAATCTCTTGCCGCCGACAACGAACGGGGTAATAACATCACCGTTCGGTGCAATATCTGTCGGCGTTGGAGGACGCAGCGTTTCCCTCATCTTCTTTTCCACTATCTTCTCCGCCATTTCTCTTGCTCGGGTCTCGATTTCCTTCTCAAGAATTGAAACAATATCATTTGACATAAAAAAATAATTTAAAATGTTTTCTTTTCCGCAAAATTAGGAAAAATCAACTTACTACAAAGAAAAAATTAAAATATCGTCGAATTTTAACACTTTTCCGAGTTTTGGGGGACCCCAAATGTTAAAATTCGGCGTGCTAAATTTTAGCTATATGACTCATTTTCAACAATATAGAGCATTTTGATGAGCTGTCGAAAAAAGTGTTGAGTGACAGAAAAAAAAGCCAAACTTTCTTCAAATTACTGATTCTCAGTAACTTAGCATCTGCTTAAAAACGAGTTACATTATGAATCATATGCCCCCTTGACCAGCTGCTCCAGTGCGGTGACATTCCCTCCATCGTGCTCTCTCCCCACAGGCCCAATGGGTACTATTTTTTTATTTATTGCTCTTAATGAGTTGAGTTTGTCAATAGATCTAATTGTATTTATTTACGATATTTTTATTAATGACTAAATATTTTCCTCCAAATTACTTACCTAATAATTTTTTCACCAATTGCCTCAACTCTTTTTTTGAAAGACTGTCAACCTTAATCTCAGGTGTGTCTTTTTCAAGATTCAAAAGTTTTTCATTGTACTTGAATCTTATTTCCAGCGGATACTTATCCATATAGCCAGCTGTTACGTCATTACCATGAGAATGACCCATACTTTCTGCGATATATTCTTCTTCTACTCCTGCCAATTTTAAATTAGTTGCAAAAGAATGTCTGGCCCAAGTGCCAGAAACGACCTTATTCCATTGAAGAACTTCCTTTACGATGCGTTGTACACGTTCCCGTATGTTGGTATTCTCCTGTCTTTGGATCTTCCTTCGTTTTACCTCGTCTGTTACATTCTTAAAAATAAATGGAAATACATAAGCACCTTTTACAGGGGGGGCGGCTATCTCATCCAGAATCTTCTGGAGTGGAGGAGTAATTGGAACGATGACGACAGACATGTCGTTACTTCGTGCTGCCGTTTTCTTTCTCATGAACTCAAAGGCACGGCCACCCTCCTTCCAATAAGTGGAACCATATTCAAGACGCGCCGCATCAGCAAGATTAAATCCGTTGCAGAGATACTGCGCCAAGAAGAGACCAAGAGACTGGTGAGCTCGTTCAATATAGAACGGCCCCCATGTCTCAGGATATCTTTTTTCGATGAAGACGTTAAAAAGCTGTGTCATCTCATCTACGCTCAAGTAAGACTGTTGTCTAAGTTTTCCTCGAGGAATGGAGATAAGTGAATTATTCTTGTTAGAGAATGGATATTCTACATCCGTTAGGAATCCTTGCCTGATGCACTCATTCCATACTACCCGGCATGCACGAAGATACATCCCGCGAGTGGCATCTGCAACCTTACCCTCCAATTTATCATCCAACATAATTCCACTCTTCATACCTTTGTTCCACCTCTCCAAAACATCTTTGTTGACACTAAAACCATCAATGTCACCGACGATCTTTCGGAATGAAGAGAGTGCCCATCCATAGTTCTCGGCAGTTCCAGCACTTCCTTCTCTCGTCTTGCGGTCGATTATACCTTGCCACACAGCCAGAAATGACTTTTTTGACTCATTATTGGCGTCAATCCCAGCAAGCGTGATACGTATCAACGACATCGATATCTTCTGTTTCTTGCTTACTTTCACTAACTTGTCTCGGTATTCGCTTAAGTTTGCCTCCCATTTCTTCCTTATTGGAAGCAATGCACTCCGAGATGCTGTCACTGAACAAACCTCTGAGAAATATTTTTCCGTGAGATACTCCCCAAGGTGATGATAGTACCGCTTTTGTTTGCCATCTTCGAAGATATTAAAGCATATGGAAAGCGGATACTCTTTTGTATTTTTGTTGGTGCGCTTGTCAAGCACAAGTGTTATTGTGCAGTTATCTACTCTGTGAGTTGCGATAGATGTTTTTTTCTGTGCCATATTATTGGTTCTGCGAACTAATTGCGAACTAACAGAAGCATTAATAGGTATTTTTTTACCTTTTTACAGCTTCGAAGTCTTTTCCGCTACAAAGATAATAAATATCTGATAATCAACCAAATAAATATAAGAAAATTTAATATTTATTGATATACAAAAATATATGATTGACAGACTCTTAATCAGGGTGTCCAGGGTTCGAACCCCTGCGGGTGTACAAAAGAGAGGTTTTTACCTCTCTTTTTTGTTTGTTACCCATTCATAAAAAGACATAAAAAAGTTAAGTCTTTGTTTCACCTAAGTAAAGAAATTCGTACCTTTGTAGAAAATTACAAAGAAAGAATATGGCAAGGAACAAAAGATTTGTCTGGGAGAAACAACAGACTGGATTATTGAAACAGGTAAGCATCATCATTGATGCAGAAACAGGTGTGAACTATATGTTTGTACAAGAAGGATATGCAGGTGGCCTCACCCCTCTTCTTGACAAGAATGGCAAGCCGGTTATTACTCCCCCTAGTGAAATCATAGAAAAATAACCATCAAAGCATCGATTTGTCTTATTTCTTTTTTTTGTTTACTGTTAAATCATCATTGTTACTTACTCAGCATCCTCTTCCGTCGATACTGCATGAGGCTCCCTCCTCCTGCGGTCTGGGCTCCAGTCCCACATCCTTCGAATAGAGTGTGACGGTGCCGTCCTCCAACACATAACACGGTATGCCCAAATCATCCACCGCCTTCGCTTCGTTGAAAGCAGGATGCGTGTCGCGAAGCTTCAAGAACTCCTTCAGGTTCCTCACATGCTTGCCGATGTCGATTACCTTGAAATTCGGATTCCCCTCCACCTGCTTCTCCACGTACTCACAGTCTGGGCAGGTCTGCATTACATACATCTTTATCATAGTTTTTCTTATTTATGGTGCGAAGATACGAAAAATAAATGAGACCACCAAATCTGGTGGCCCCAATTTTCATCTCTTAAAGTTTGTGCGCCTACGATTACAGCTAGGCTTTACTGCGAAGTGAATCCAATAGGTGTACGCCTTCTGTTCAATCAATAGCTCATCGTAATCCTCTTTGTTGATGTTACTGTGATACGGTGATATGGCGTCAGCGCATCACCCTGCCCGTTTTCTTATACACCGCCTTGGTGGTGCCGTTCTCTACAAATTCGCCAGCTTTTTCCATAAGGTGATCCTTTATCAGTCGATTTATCTTCACTCGTGCCACCGTGTCGTTCGTCAGCGAGAAACAGTGCATGGCATCGTCAACCGTAAACTCTTCAGGCAGACACTTGAAAGCATCAATGGTATGCTGCTTGCGGTGCGAGTTAGCCGACACGTCGCGCAACTGGTCGTCGAAGTATTTCTCTGCCATTGCCTGAAAGTAATGGCGCTGACAGGCGTAATGTATCTATTACTATATTGAAAAATCCTTATGACTTGACGCCGTATCACCGTATCACCATAACATGAAGTGCAGTTAGGATATGGACGTATCTTGATTTTATATATTATATATTTTAATATTTATATATATTATAATATATATAAATATTAAGTGTAACACCCTAGCGTATTTGCGATGCGAGTAAGGTCAATGATACGATGATACGGTGATACGGTGTCAAGACATACAAAAATATATTTTCATTTTCTTAAAAATAATTGGGGGAAAGTATTGTTTTGCATCTGATTTTTTCGTACCTTTGCATTGTCAAATTGAAGAAGCGGACAGACGGTCTTTAAGGGTAAAAATTGCGAGATTTAAATCTAGAAATTGCGCGCATTAATAGTAGCAATTGTAATCCTTAGTAGTACCTTCGAGAAGCGGAGCAAGGCGACAAGAAAAAAAATTAAACATTCTTTGACCTAAAGGTACAAAGCGACCATAGGTCGAGCGAACCATTAAACATTAACCATTTAAACATTAAAGATTATGGCTATTAAGGTAATTGCACAACGACGTGAAGTAAAGCTTGGTAAGAACCCTGGAAAGAAGTTTGTGATGCGTCCCGACCTCTACACCCCCATCCAGGAGAAGAAGGTGTTCGCAGAGGCCTCGACCCACAGCGGTATCTCTGCAGGTGTGATCAAGGCGGCTTG